>WNFL01347769.1_pt1 | contig 68636 bp, 60 predicted proteins | sample 5400361 | NCBI WGS metagenome assembly WNFL01 (sample SAMN13153351, study PRJNA577476) | soil metagenome | isolation source: 40 cm soil on Douglas fir-dominated hillslope | place: USA:California | collected 2013-09-17 | reverse complement strand
TCTGGCAGCGTTTTCCGTCGGCAGCTCTCAGCGCCCTCCCGTAGCCCCTTTTCGGGTGCGGCGGTCGTGCCGGGACTTAGCCGCGGAGGACCTGCGATGCCTTCCCGCTGAGCGCGGCCACAACCAATTCGGTACGGGGACCGTACCCGGCTCGTGCAGCGCCTGCCGCAACTGATACCAGGACACCAGCGTGCCGAGCCACGATGCGGCTGCGACATAACGCATCGTGCCGAGCGTGCCCCCGGTCACGGCTCCGACGATTGCACAAGCTACAACGACCACCGAGGCGAGGATCACGGCGCGCAGGCTGCGGCGCGCGGCACCGAGGGCGTGCAGGCCCAGGAGCGCACCGGTACTGGCGCACCCGCTCATAACGGTAAGTGTCGTCGGCAGCATCAGCGGATAGGCCGGCCGCCATATGCTGCCGAGCATCAGGTGCCCTAGTCCCCGGGGCAGCGCTACCAACAGTACCGCTCCCCACGCGAGCGCCAGGAGGGTGAGCCCGGTGCTGACCGCCGCGCAGAAAAGAGGCAGCTGCCGTGGCGAGCGGCGCAGGAGCCGGGCAGCCTCCGGCAGCGTGATCAGGCTTACCCCGAAGAAGATGACCCTAAAGGGACCCATGAGCGTGCCGGCAGCCTGGATATAGCCAACAGCGGCCAGGCCCAGGATGTAAGAGACAGAGTAACCCCGCAACGTGTCGGCCGCGTTGCCCCCAACGTTCTCCGCAAGGTAGCGGAGGCCGAGGTCACGGTGCCGTGACAGCCATTCCGTCGCGCCCACCAGGTTGGGCACGAACCGTGCCTGCAGCGGTGCGATAGCGGCCCCGACTGCGGCCGCCGCGCCCCACGCGAGGACGAACCAGAACACGTTCGCGTGGCCACTCATCTTCAGGAACGCCAGCAAGGGGAGCAGGAGCGCCGTCCAGATCGCGTCGTTGATGAACGCGAGGTGGCCGCGTCCGAGCGCGAAAAACGAGTACCGCCAGCTGTCCTGAAGCAGCAGTCCTGGCAGCGTCAGACCGAGGGCGACGAAGGCCAGCCCGGTCGCGCCGCCGACCAGCGACCCGGCCACGAGTGCGCAGGCTCCGGCGGCCAGGCCCACGAGTAGGGCGGTGCCCGTGCAGCGCGCGGCAGCGCGCCGCCAGGTCCGCAGGGCCGTACCGCTGAACCTGACCAGGAGCGGCTCGACGGATAGGCCTCGCGATGCGTTGATCGCGAAACCGTACGTCACATAGGCGAGGCTGAAGGCCCCGAATTGCCCCGCGCCCAGCGTGCGGGCGACGTATATGCTCAGGAGGAAGTTCGTCAGGCTGGACATGGCCTGATCTGCGACACCCCAGGTGAGACGGCGGCTCGCCTGCCGCACCACGCGCCAGGACAGCGCCGCTGGGATCATCCGAGCCGCCACGGCCACTAGCTAGTCCCTTGCGCCGTCTCGAATTTCATCTTCTCCCGGCCTGAGATTCCGCGGCACGCCGCCACATAGATCCCACGATAAGAAGATCCGCAGCGACGCGGACGTGATACATGTGGCGGCGCATCCCCCAGCACGGCCAGCGAGAGGAAGCGCGCGAGGGGTCCATCCGTTGACCAAGTTGCGGACGTCGGCTTGCAGTTTGGTGACGCTGCGGTTGCAGCGGCGCCAGCATGCGGTTGGTGAGTTCGACGAGCCAGCGTTACGCGAAGTTGATCCAGGAGGCGCTGGCAGGGTGAAGTGAACCGGCCCGGCTTCTGCGGAAACTTCCTTCGTTGGAAGGATGATCTTCATGCTCCGCAAACGCGCGGCGGGATGGTTGCCGAGCATGGCAGCGAGTACGAGACGGAGTATGCAGAGATCCGGTCGGTCGTGGCCAAGCTCGCGGCTGAGCTGGACTGGCCACCTGCCACGTTCGTCAGCTTCATTGACGAGCACAAGAGCGTGTTCGGCGTCGAGCCGATCTGCCGCCTGCTGACCCAGCATGGTGCGCCGATCGCACCGAGCACCTGTTACGCGGCGAAGTCCCGCACTGCCCGGCCTTGGGCCGGGCAGTGCGGGACGCGCAGGTGAAGACCGAGATCATCCCCGGGTGTGGAAGGGATGACCGCGAGGTCTGCGGCGCGCACAAGGTCTGGCTGGTGCTGAACCGGCAGGGCACCAGCGTGGCCCGATGCACGACTGAGCGGCTGATGCGCGAGCTCGGCCTGCTAGCCTGCGCCGCGGGAACAAGGCGCACCACGCTGCCGGGCAAGGATGGTCAGCGGGCACCGTACCTACTGATCTGGGCCGAGATCACCGCCATGGCCAGCGAGCTTCTCGCTCGATACCGGCAACTCGATGGCCCCGGGCAAGCGTATCCGCCGCGAGGCCCAGGTCTCACCCGTGGCCGACCTGACTCGTGACGCCCTCGACCACTTCGGCTCCCCGCCCGGCGGTCTGGTCAGCGCCGGGCGGGGCAGGGGATCAGGCACATCATGACGCAGCCGCCGTGAATCTGCTGACCTTGAAGTTCTCGTACACCCCCGCGGTGCTGGATATCTCGAATCCGTAGCTGAATCCGGCGAGCTGGACTCCAGCTGGCAGCTTCCCATGCCTGACCAGCCACTTCAGCATGGAAAGCACGTTGACGGTGCCAGACGGCATGTTGCCGTTGGCGGTCTCCCAGTACGCCGTGGATCCGCTCACGCACAGGTCCCACGGGTGGACCGGGACGCCGTTGCCGCCGCCGAACTTGACGCTCTTTGCTGTCCAGGTCCCGCAGCTGGGGCCCCGCCCTGGCGAGTAATCGTTCTGGATCATCACCTCGTGGATCGCGCCCGTGTGGTTGAACCAGATGTCGTAAGAGGCCTCGGCGTTGGTCCCGGCCCTCCCGGGGATGCTGTCGGTGAACGAGGAGACGATCGAGGAGAACCGGGACAAGGTCTTGTTGTAGAAGAACCCGGTGTTGGGGAAGGACACCACCGCCGTGTTGCCGGCCGGCATGTTCGCGGTCACGTACCAGTGGCCCGGGTCGGTCGCGTGCAGGGTCTGGTGCCAGCCCGGTATCGGTCCCCACACGTTCTGGTCGACGTACGGGTTTGTGCTGGCCCCGGTGATTCCCGGATACCGTCCGAACGGACAGTGCCCCATCGGGGCGCTAGTTACACAGACCGTACCGGTCTGGGTCGCGCTCGACGTACTCGGAGTGCCCGGCGTCCGGGTGCGGGTTGTCGGCGTGGGGGTGACCGACGGGGTGTGCGTGCGGTGGGGCGTCGGGCTGTGCGGCGCCGGGAGGGCAGCGGGAGAGGATGGCATGTTGTGCTGCGACGAGCAGCCCGCGGCGGCTGCGATGGCCGCGGCGGCGCCGCTAGCGGCGAGGATGGTCCGGGACAGCCTGATCATGGGCAGTTGTCTTTCTGTACGGCTATTCGGACATTTACGGTACGATAACTGCGCTGGTGGATTCAGCCGATTCACCGGATTCGCGGGCGGCTCCTGCTCGAGCTGCTGCCCGCGCCGGTTCCTCGGCGGGCAGGGCGAGGTGCCCGGACAGGAAGTCGGCCAGCGCGCCGGCGCAGGAGGCCGGCGAGAACTCTCTGGTCCGCTGCAGGCCCAGTTCGCGGTACTCTGCCCGCACATCGGGCCGCAGCATCCGCCACATGGCCGTGGTGAGCTCCGTTTGGTTGTCCCGCGGAACCAGCAGGCCGCACCGCCCGTCGTCGGTGACGAAGCGGGGGCCGCCTCCCTGCGCGTCCGTGGTGATAACGGCACAGCCGGCGCTCATCGCCTCGGTCAGCACCTGCGCGAAGCCCTCCTCGTCCGACGCCAAGACGAACGCCCAGGCACGAGCCGCGAACTGCAGCGGATCATCAACCCATCCGACCGTCTCGGCGCACGAACCGAGGCCGAGCTGCCGGATCCGCTCATCGGCCCGGGACCGGCCCGGACCCTCGCCTACGATAAGCAGTCGCACATCATGACGCTGCCTCAGATCAGCGAAGGCGTCGATGAGCAAGTCCAGCCGCTTCCACGGCGTCATATTAGAGGTGTTCACGAACACCGGGGGGCCATCGCCAGTCAGCCAGGGATGTGGTGGTGAAGCCTGGACTCCGGCGAACTCGGGAATCGGGTTGGGGACGACCGCCGATGACGACGGATCCAGCCCGCACCAGCTGACGACGTTCTCGCGCACCGCCGGGGAAGGCGAGATGACCCCGTCCGCGAACCGGTAGCTGAGCTTAGCCAGCCACTTGTTATCGCGCCAGTTAGCCGCGTGCGACAACTCGACGGGATGATCCTGCACGAGCAGGAGCTTGCCGTGCCACCTAGGGGGGACCCGGGCCATCCAGGACGCGGCCAGCCCCACGAAGTTCGCGTGCACCTGCCGGGTGATGAGCACGTCCGGTTCCTCCGCGCGCAGGTAATGGACAATGCCCGGCAGCGAACGTGTCACCCTGCCGGTGCCAAGGCGATGAACGCGGACCTCAGGCGGAAGCCAGGGCGGTGCCGGGTCGTCTCCGTAGCACACCAGCGTAGGCTCGATTCCCCCGGCCTCCACTAGGCCCAGCGCAAGCCGGGTCGCCGCGTTACCATGCGCCCGCCTGCTGGGACTGTCGACAAGCAAGGCCAGCCGGATCATGTCGGCTGCGTTCCCGGGTTGCCGGGGCGTGCGGAGCAGATGAAGAAGTACTCCACCGCCAGTACCGGGCTGATCAACGGGATGTTGGCGCTGACGCGCATGTTGACGGCCTTGACAAGCCTCCGGGCAGGCTGGCCGTGCTTCCAGTTATGCGAGAACGGAAAGCATCTGCGGATATCGAAGTAGCGTGCCAGGTCGCTTCGGAATTCATCCAGCGAAACGACATTGCTGAACGCGTGATAGACCACTGGCTTGCGGTGCCTGAAATTCGTGTACGATACAATGAATGTGCCGTCGCCGTTCAGGATCTCCGCGATCTCGGCGAACTTTTGAGATTGGAATTCTCCCAGGTACTCGAACACGCCCTGCGCGATGATGATGTCGAATCGCCTATCGCTGAACCTGATCGGGTTCTTGAGGATGTCGGATTCAATCAGGTTCGGCGCTGACTCCTGTATGGCGATGTCGATGCCGTAATAGTGCACATTCTGCGGGAGCAGGCGCATCAGCGCGGTCGGCCCGCAGCCGATGTCGAGGAGGGAGCACTCCCTGCCCCCGGCCAGCCGGGCTATCTGCCGCGCTGATTTCTCGATGCGGTACCAAGGCTCGCTGAATTTCAGGTTCTCTTTGCTCCAAAAGTCTTTCTTGTAGAGCTGTGCCGGGCTGCCGGCATTGTCAGCCCAGACGATGTCGTTGCCGCTGGCTGCCACGTTCATGGCCATCTCCTGTGGAAAGCAAGGCGGGAATCCTTCACGATCTGCCGGACCTGCGGCCGCGCCTTCAACGGGCGCGGCCGCCGATGGGCTGCTGCGCGTCCGCCGGTTGCCTGCCAGTCCGGGAAGAGGACGGTGGAAAGCTCGGCGAATTGGGCGTCGAGGACCTGCTCGTTCGCGGCGTTGCGCTCCTTCATCATTTGCCGCAGCTCCTGGGAACGTCTGCCGAGCCCGGTGAACTGCTCGATCAGCCGGTCCACGTCGAGGGCGTTAACGGGCTGCGAGAACCCGGAAAGCCCGAACTCCGACACCAGGACGTCATGCTTCGGGGAGTAACTGATCGATATGGTCGGCTTGGACAGCTTGAGCGCGGCCACCAGGTTGTGATAACGGATCGCGACCACGCTGCCGCACGGCGACATCTCCCGCATGACGTCAGCGAAGGAAACCGTGGGCTCGGCGACGACCTGGGACGGATCGAGACCGGGCCGCGATTCCCTCAGGTCGGCCAGGATCTCCTGCACCACCCTGTCGTCCGAGCCGTTCGTGTCCCCTACGAACAGCCGGACCTTTCGGCCGCTTTCGACCAGCCAGCGGACGAACTGCTTCATCGCGATGACATAGGCGGAGTAAATATCTTCGGCGTGGCCGCGCTCATCATTGGAACCTCGGTACTCCATCACGCCGACACCCACCAGATCAGGGGCGCCAGGCTCATCCGGAGGGCAGGGTAGAGCGAACGCAAGGTCGGCATAGACATGATCCCGCGCGGTGTCGATACCGCGCTGCCGCAGCGCCTCGCGCGCTCCGGCGTCACGGTAGGACCGGTAGTACGCAAGCCGGGCCGCTGAGTTGGAAAGCCATCGGGTCGCCCGTTTGTTGATGGCGTCGGCCCCCACGCTGACAAACGCGACCTTCGTACCGAAGAGCCTACAGAAGCCGGAGAGCAGGAACATCGCATACGGCATCCCCCAGGGCCACAGCGGAAGGCTCGCCTCAAGGACACCGGTACCGGGCACGATGACCACGTCATGACGGCGGACCCAAGAGGCGGTCCGGGTTGCGTCGATCCCCTTCCCCAGTATCTTGAGCGTGATCGCCGTTACGCCCGTTACTCGCTCCTCGTATTTCTGGTACCAGAGCATCGGGATGGCGCCGATGCCGTATCGGCCTTTCACCCGATCCGGTCCTGGGCACATGGCGTCGATGACGGCATCGGGATAGTTTGCCCCCAGGTATCGGAGCACAGCCTCCATCGATGCGTCGTTGCCGATGTTGCACGCGCCGAGGTGACCGAACAGGCCAACCCTGGGGGCCGCGACGGATCGGGCGCGGTTGACGGCCGGCTCGCGCACTGTCATGATCGCTTCCGCTCTTGGCCGGCCACGAGCGCCTTCACCGAGATCGCGTGATCTGCCGTGGCAGTTGGCTCTGCTGATCGCAGGGCTCCGCCGCTGAGCGAGCGGCCGACGACCGGCAGGACCCGGCTGGCTAGCCATCGGGCCAGGTACCGGTAGCACTCTTTGCGGTCGGCGGGGGACAGCGGCGCGTTCCGGATGGCCGCGATATAGCCCCAGATGTACTCGCCGTACAGACGCACAACGGGGTTCCACAGCCTGTGCGCCCGGCGCGGGTCCAGGTACACACACCGGGTGCGCACGGTATAGGGGCTGGTCCGTTCGGGATGATCCCGGCGGAAGTAGAGCCAGTCCGGGACCATATGGAACGGCCCTTGCAGGCCGAGCTCAGTGTTGATGGTCCGGTCCGCGAAGTGATGGCTGCCGTGCAGGCGTGTCCGGCGGAGGACCTTCGTCCGCATGACGCCGTAGGTGTAATCGTCCCAGCCGTCGAGCAGCATGCTCCGGAATCGCTCCGGCGCACGCGGGGAATCCGCGGCTACCGAGTACTGGAGCAGCTTCGTCACGTTTCCCGACGTGTCGATCATCGCTTCCCAGCAATGGGCGATCACAACCTCCGGATGCTCATCGAGAGCATCGACACAGCGCTTCAGCAAGTCGCGCGCGTACAGGTCGTCGTGCGAAGCCATCTTGAACAGCTCGCCCCGGGCCTGTGTAATGACGAAGTTGTGATTCGGCTGCAGGCCGATGTTGCGCGGCTGGCGAATATAACGGATCCTTGAATCCTGCTTGCCGTACCGGTGACAGATGTCCGCGGTGCCGTCGGTCGAGGCATTATCCGAAATGACCAGCTGGAAATCTTCGTAACTCTGGCCAAGCAGGGCCTCGAGCGACTCGGCAAGGTAGTTCTCTCCGTTGTAGACCGGAAGCCCGATAGTTAGCCGGGGTGCCGCGCGCACTTCGTTTCACCTCACATCTGGTAGCAGGAGACGGGACAAGGACAGCTCCGGTTGCAGCCAAAATCGCCTCGACGGACGTGCCGAGCGGTCATGTCTGGGCGTATGCAGGGAATCGTCGCAACGTGTTGGTCTTTGGCGAGGAGCTTGGCGAATTCTTCGCTGGGGGTTGCGGAAGCCTAGGCGCTTGCGTGGCCTGTCGTTGAGTTCGCTGGCGATGGCCTGGATCTCGGTCCATCCGCGCGGCGACCGCGCGGACCGGCAGCCCGCAGTCCCGCATCCGGGCCAGCTCGTACCACGCCTCCCGGGACAGGTAAGGCTCACGGTAAGTCGTATCAGCAGGCCGGTACACCCCGCCCAGCCTGCGGTTTAGGTCATACGCCAAGCTCCTCGACACCCCCGCCGCGGCCGCCGCCCGCCTCGGGTTCAGCGCCGCCAGATGATCCGAAACCAGCCGCAACCGCTCCGGCGGCAACCCGCGCCCAGCCGCAGCACCTTCCCGATCCAGTCAGGTGATGTTGCGACAATCCCTTGAGCCCAGGCTGATTAACAAGACCCCTAACGCCCTTCCGTTGATACACGTGGGGAGGACTTCCTTGTCAAGACCGTTTGAGAATTGCCCCCCTCTGGGGCGGGCGGCTGGTTACTTGCGTGGCTTATGGTCTGCTAGCCTGCATCTTTCGCGAGAGCCGCTCGACGTCGAGGTCACCCCGGTAAGTGGCGGAGGCGGACCGCCCCCTGTGGTCAACTCCGGCGCGTTCCTGACTATCTTGCCCTGACCTGAAAGCACAGCCACGCACACTCGACATCGCCACACCGACACGCCGCGGCTGAGGTGGCGGACCGCGTCTGCGTGAGCCGCCAGGGCAAACGCGGCCGGTTTCCGGTCGGCCGTGACCATGCTCCGGCTGCGGATCGTGCTGAACAGCAACTGCGCTACTGCCATGTCATGAGCCCGGCCGGGCCAGGGGCGTCGCCGTCAGCCGGCCCCCTGCCCGATGCCCGCGCCCGCCACGGGGAGATAGCCGCTGGCCCGTCGGCGCAGCATGTCGTCGACGATCCCGGCGTCGAGGAACTCGCGGATCCGGCGCAGCCGGACGAAGCGCGAGGAGGTGAAGTCGTCGTAGGTCAGGCCGTACTCGGTGTAGGCGCCGAGAAGCTCGCGCACGCCCTCCCACACGGTCCAGCGCAGGCGCAGGTCCGGGAAGGTCCCGATCAGCTTGGAGAAGTCGACGCGGTAGTTGCGAACGTCGGGCCCGGCGCCGTCGGCCAGCGACACCTCCGAGCAGGGCACTGCGTCTCGGACCATCTCGGCGATGTCGCGGATCTGCACGTTGTCCTCTGGCCGCCCGATGTTGAACGCCTGGTCGTGCACGAGATTGCGGGGGGCATTGAGCATCGCGAGGAACGCGCGGCTGATGTCCTCGATGTGCACCAGCGGCCGCCACGGCGTGCCGTCGCTCTGCAGGCGCACCTGGCCGGTGGTCAGCGCGACGGCGGCGAGGTTGTTCACCACTACGTCCAGCCGCAGCCGCGGCGAGGCGCCGTAGGCCGTGGCATTGCGCAGGTAGGTCGGACTGAAGTTGTCGTCGGCCAGCTCGGAGAGGCCGCGCTCGGCGGCCACCTTGCTCCCCCCGTACGGCGTGACGGGGAACAGCTCAGCGTCCTCGGCCACCGCCGCCGAGCCTGCCGCACCGTACAGGCTGCACGAGGAGGCGAACAGGAACCGCTCGATCCCCGCCTCCTTGGCCGCGCGGGCCAGCCGCAGCGTCCCGTCGAGGTTCACCGAGTACGTCGCCGCCGGGTTGAGGTCGCCGAGCGGATCGTTGGACAGCGCGGCCAGGCAGAGCACCGCGTCGTAGCCGGCCAGGTCACTCGCTGTGGCGTCCCTCATATCGCGCGGGACCTGCGTGCCACTGGCCGCAGGGGGCGGGCCCAGGTCGCATCCCTCGTACAGGCCGAGGTCGAGGCCGTCGGCCTGGTGCCCGGCCGCGCGCAGGAAGGGCATGAGCACGGCACCGATGTAGCCGCGATCGCCCGTCACCAGGACCCTCATCGACACCCCTCATTGCTAGACCAGACCGGATGAGGCGGCGAGGCCCGCCGCTACGTCCACAGGATGTCGCGAGCAGGCCGGTGATACAAGGCGCATCATCCGCCACGGCGACCCGGCGCATGAGGCCGCCGCCGATCCGCGCATCACCGGGGCACGCAGATTCAGGTGCCCGTGCACCGGACGTCGACGAGCGGAGCGCCGCCGCCAGCCTGCAGGTCGCGCACGTCCACGTCCGGAGGTCGACGCTGTACCTTGCCAATCCCGAGGTGCTGGGAGTCGAGATGTGCAGCTGGGTGCCGGAGAAGAGCAGCACCTCGCCGGGCGCGGGCAGGACGATGAGGTCGTTGCCCTCGGGCACCGGCAAGATCGGCAGCCACCAGCTTCGGGACGTCGTAGTGCGGGTGCTCGGCTGGCAAGGCCGACCGAGGTGATGACGTCGCAGACCAGCTTCTTGGACTTCTCCGAGTGGATGAACCACGGCTTCCACGGAGCGAGCAGCTTGGCCATCTCGGTCGGCTCGACGTGCTCGTGCACGGGATCGTGCGGCGCGAAGAGATTCGCGAGCTCATCACGCGTTTAGTCGACGAAGTCGGCTACCGCCTGCAGCCGGGTCAGGGCGACCAGGTTGCCGTCGTAGAGCTTCTGCCGGAGATCGTCGGCCGACAGGGCGGGATCGACGAAGACAGTCATGCGTGGTCGCTCGCTTCCGTGGTTATGCCAGGTCCGTTGGTGCTGACACTATTAGTGACTTGGTGCAGGTGAAAGCCTCCGCGTAGGGCGCGCGGCATTCCATGCCGCGCAGCCGGGCGAGACCGAGGAAGACCTCCTCATCCCACCAATCGCGGTGCCGCTGCGAAGGAAAGCTCTTGTGCAGCAACTCCACCTTCTTACGGGCTGTCTCCGCCGATAGCGGGAAGTACGTCGACGGTCGGCCTAGGTCGCCGTCCCATTTCGGGATCTCGTAGCCGAGCGTGAGCTGGTCCCTGAACACCGTCGGCACGATTTCGGCGATCGTGCGATGATCCTGGTGCGCGTCGCCGGGAGTCGGTGCGATGACCAGGTCGGGCATGCCCTCGCTGCCGACCTCTTCCAGGGTGTCCTTCACCTTGCCCCATGCCGCGGGCAGCCGGCCCTCCGGCAGCTCGTGCAGGCGCACGGCCACCTCGGCTCCTGGCAGGAATGCGTCGGCCGCACGGCGCGCCTCGAGCTGGCGTTCCGGCGACCCCGTCAGCACGACGTAGTTAACTCGCAAGCCAGGCTGGCTGGCCGCCAGGGTCAGCAGCGTGCCGCCTGAGCCGATCTCGATGTCATCCGGATGGGCGCCGATCGCGAGCACGGACAACGGCCGGTGCGCCGGTCTGCCGAGATGCAGGGTCAGCATGCCCGCTCCGCGACTAGGCCAGTGCCGCCGCGGATGCGGTGCCATCGGCCTGGTCGGCACGTACCAGCCGGCCCCGAGCCGGAGCGGCCCCTGACCTGTCCGGATCCCAGATCATCCACGGGCAGGTACCGCGGTGGTACATCTCGTCGAGACGCGCGCGCTCCTTGACCGTGTCCGCAGGTGACCAGTAGCCCTTGTAGGGGTAGGCGATCACGCGCCCGGCGGGCACGAGCCTGACCAGGGCGTCTTCCACCAGGTCCTCGCCCTCGTTGAGAAAGTCGAAGATCTCGGGCCGGAACACAAAGTAGCCGCCGTTCTCCCACTGGCGCAGGTCGCGCATGGGGGTGACCTGGGTGATCACCCCATCATCGCCGATGTCGACCACGTGATGCGAGGACTGGGGCGGTACGGCGAGCAGGCTCGCGACCGCGTCACTGACCGCGAACCGCGCGATGATGTCGGGCAGCGGCGCGTCGGTCAGGACGTCGGCATAGTTGGCCATGAACATCGGCTCGCCTTCAATGAAGCGCCTGACCCGGCGCAGCCGCTCGCCGATGGCGGAGTTGAGCCCGGTGTCCACGAAGGTGATCCGCCACTCAGAGATATCGGTGCTGAAGAGCTTGACCTCGGTGGCGCCCTTCTCGAGTACGAAATCATTTGATCGTGTCTCGTCGTAGTTAAGGAAGAAGTCCTTGACGTATGACGACCCGTAACCCAGGCAGAGCACGAAGTCGGTATGACCGAAATGAGCATAATAACGCATGACATGCCAGATCAACGGGCGTTCTCCTACCATGGCCATGGGCTTCGGCCCGCTCGTAATGCCGTCGCGCATTCGCATACCGAGGCCACCGCAGAAAAGAACGACCTTCATCGACTTCACCTCAAGTCAGGTAATCTCGAGCTTTGGAATCGGGAAGACGAGCCGCCCTCCCCACGACCGGACATATTCGAGTTGCTGTGCTATCTCCTCCCGGAGATTCCAGGGGAGCACGAGAACGTAATCGGGCCGTGTCTCGCCGAGACGCTCAGGAGCGAAAATGGGGATATGAGTGCCGGGCAGGAATTTGCCCTGCTTGACGGAACTCCTGTCGACGGTATAGAAAAGCAGATCGGATCGGATACCGCAGTGGTTAAGCAGCGTGTTCCCCTTGCCGGGCGCTCCGTAGCCGACGACGGTCCGGCCGTTCCTGGCCGCACCGATAAGGAATTCGAGCAAGTCGCTTTTGATCTTCAGGATCTCGGCGGCGAATCCACGATGCCCGGCGACGGTATGCAAGCCCGCGGATTCCTCCTGGCCAAGCACGTCTTTCACGCGCTCAGACGGCTCTCCGGCGCTTTCCTCTGGCTTGGCGTAGACGCGCAGCGAGCCACCATGCGTCGTGAGCTCGTCGACATCGATCACGCTAAGTCCGCCGGCCGCCAGGGCACGGGACGAGGTCAGCAGCGAAAGATAGGAAAAATGCTCATGATAGATCGTGTCGTACTGCCGTTGCTCGATCAGCTGCAGGAGGTGAGGAAATTCTAGCGTAATCAGGCCATTATTCTTGACGAGCGCGCGAAGGCCTCGTGCGAAACCTCGAATGTCAGGAACATGAGCGAAGACATTGTTGGCCACAACGAGATCGGCCGGTCCGTAACGCCGTGAAATCATGCTGCCCGTCTCGATTCCGAGGAACTGAGTCTCCGTGCGGATCCCCCGAGCACGGGCCGCCGCGGCCACATTTGCGGCGGGCTCGACGCCGAGGACGGGAATGCCATAAGCCAGAAAGTGCTGCAAGAGGTAACCGTCATTACTGGCTACCTCGGTGACGAGGCTGTTCGGTGTCAGACCGAGGCGAGCCGTCATCGCCCGGGCGTAGTCCCTGGCGTGCGCGACCCATGAGTCCGAATATGATGAAAAGTACGCGTAGTGCGAGAAAATGTCCTCGCCGGGAACGTAAGCGGGCAGCTGGACAAGCAGGCAGGTGCTGCATATCCGAACATGCAATGGATAAAAGGGCTCAGCATCGTCGAGCTTGTCCGCATGCACGTAGCTCTCGCACAGCGGAGACATTCCCAAATCGACGAAGGTGTGCGTGAGGATGGCGCCGCAGAGCCGGCACATATGCCGTGATGTCACGCAGTTCTTCTCTCTTATCAATTGCCGTGAGGCACTTTAGCGTTAATTATCCGAATGGTTGTGCTAATCTCGCTGATTCTGAAAGGCCTGAGAACCCACGGCGATGTAGCCTGTTTGCGCTGAGCGTGGTACCGGGTGGAAGGAGTTGACAGGTGGACGAGCAGAGCTGCCGGGCGTGTGCTGGCCGAGTCGGCAATCTGGTACTCGACCTGGGTGAGCAGCCCGCTTGCGACTATTTCCCTGGCCGCGACGTCACGGGCCCTGACCCGGCGTATCCGCTGCAGATGTGGCTGTGTTCGCGGTGCGGGCTGGCTCAGCTGGTTGGCGATCCTACGGTGCCAGAAGAGCCGAGGGGAACAGAGCCGGCGGCTCTGAAGGCGCAAGCCGTCGACGCGGTGGATAAGGTCGTGGCGGCAGGACTGTTGCCCCGGGGCGGGCGGGTAACCGAGTACGGCAGCCCCCATGGCGGATCCTGGCTGGGCTTGCTGAAAGGCTGCGGGCTGACCTCCGCAGGAGCCAGCGACCCCGCAGATGTGATCGTTGACTGTTTCGGGATGATGCATGCTCCCGACCAATCCTCGGCACTCGCCGAGCGGGTCGCCAGGTTGGCCAGCGGCGGGGTCCTGCTGCTGCAGTACCACTCTCTTGACACCATCGTCCGCTGCGGCCAGTGGAACGCGTTGCGACACGGCCACTACGCCTACTACTCGACGACCGCGATGGCGGCGATGCTGGCGGCGAACGAGTTCAGCCCATTTGCGGCGTGGGAATTCGACCTTTACGGCGGCACAGTGCTGCTCGCCGCCCGACGGGACGCTGACGGACTCGCCAAGCCCGATGACGCAGTACGGTCGCTGCTGGCCCGCGATGACGCTGTCGGCGTGCGTCATGCTGACGTTCTGACCAGCCTTCAGACGAGGGCCCGGCTCCATGCGAGAAGCTTGCGGGAGTGGCTCGTCGCTGAGCGGTCTGCAGGCCGCACCATAGTCGGCTACGGTGCGGCGTCCCGGGCCGTCGCATTGTTGCGGCTGGCCGAGGCTGACCGCACCCTCCTGCATGCAGTGATTGACGCCTCGCCAGCGAAGGCGGGCCTGCGGATGCCGGGCACCGACGTCCCGATTTTCAGCCCCGCTGAACTTGCCAGACGTCGGCCAGACGCCGTCCTGCTGTTCGTGGCGGACCTGCGTGAGGAGGTCAGGGCCGCCTTTCCGCACGTCGAGGCGGCAGGCGGTCGGTGGATTGATGCTGATTCTCTTGACTCCTTCCTTGTCCGCGGTTCAGGTGGCCTGTAGCAGCACGCGGAGCCGTTCGAGGCAGCGCCGGCGCGTGGGACCGATGCTGCCGACCGGCAGGCCGAGCTGGCTGGATATCTCTGCATAAGAGGTTGGCGGGTCAGCCATGAGCAGCTCGAGCAGCTTCTGCCACCTCGATGGCAGCCGCGCGAGGGCGTCCCGAACCGCTTGAGCCCGCTCGTCCGCCAGCAGGCGCTCGTCAATCTCGGGCTGATGCGGAACAGCGCTATCGAGGGTTACCTCGTCGTCATGAACCAGCATGATCCGGCTGCGGGCGGCCACGTGACGGAGACATTCGTGCCGCGCGGTCGTGGCTAGCCACGATCCGATCCGATCCGGGTGCTCGATCCTGTCAATGTGTTCTAGCAGCCTGAGCCACGTCACCTGGACGACGTCGGCGGCGTCGCTCTCTGGCAGCTTGAAGTCGCGGGTCATGGCCCAGATCAACCTCGAGTACTGGTCGACCAGGTGCTCCCACGCCAATCGCTCGCCCATCGCTGCGTGCCGCACAAGCTGCTGGATATCAATGCTGCCGTTGTCATGCCGAGGCGTAACTACGTCCGCACTGGACACCCGTGCGGGTTGCCCGCGCGTATCATTGTCACGGCGGCAGGCAGTAGCGACTAGCCCAGTCACGCGATCCCCCTAACGCGATTTTCCTCTTTCTTGACCGCGCGACTAGCGCAGCAGTTTCATAAACGGCGCGGCTTCCGCTCCGGCCTGCACAAGACTTGTGGTCTGAGATGCTGGTCCCCTGGCCAGCATCCTGGGGCGATGCCGGTCAATAGGTACCGTCCCCGCGGACTACCGCAGACCACGTCTTCCACAAGATCTGCAGGTCGAGGACGAATGACCAGTTCTCCACGTAGCGGACATCCAGTCTCACGGCCTCGTCCCAGGGCAGTTCGGAGCGGCCATTCACCTGCCATAGGCCGGTAATGCCTGGTTTCACCGCAAGCCTGCGCCGCACGTATTCGCCGTACTTGATCATTTCATCGGGCAGGGCAGGACGCGGCCCGACCAGGGACATGTTCCCGGTAAGGACATTGATAAACTGCGGCAATTCGTCAAGCGAGTAGTGTCTGAGCCAGCTGCCCACGCGAGTAATGCGCGGATCCTTACGTATCTTGAACATCAAGCCGTCGCTCTCATTGAGACGAATGAGTTCCGCTTTGCGCTGCTCTGCGTTAACCACCATGGTGCGGAATTTAAAGAGGGTGAATAGCTGGCCGTCCTTGCGAACGCGGGTCTGCCGGAACAGGACAGGACCAGGGCCTTCCAGCCTGATCACGACCGCAATGGCTGCGAGGATTGGAACTAGAAGCAGGAGCGCGGCCCCTGCGAAGGCGCGGTCCAAGGCCGACTTGACCAGGCATCTGATACCAGTGAACTCGGGGTGATCGACGTGCAGCAGGGGTAGTCCGGCTATCGGCCTGATCGTTGTCCGCGGGCCGGCCACGTCAAGCAGGGCAGGTGCCACGCAGATGTCGGTGCCGGTTTTCTCGAGCGCCCAGGCGAGGTTGCGCAACCGGACGCCCATCATCTCGCGGCAGGCCAGCACGGCGACGGTGTCGGCCCCGACGCGCTGGACGACATCTGCCACGCCGTGGAGCCCGCCGATCACGGGGATTCCATCAATGGTTGCTGGGTTGTCTGCGCCGACAACGCACGCCCCGACGATCGACAGTCCGTGGTAGGTTTCGCGCCGCAGCATGGCAGCGAGATCGCAGATGACGTCTGGGTATCCGACGACTACCACCTTGCGCATGCAGGAGCCTTGGGCGCGCATCCGGTGTAGCCGTTTGCGGAGCCAGAAACGGCCGAGAAGATCGAAGGTCGTCATGGCTGGCAGTGCGATGACGACGTACCCGCGGGCCAGGTCGATCTTGGCCGCGTAGGAGCAGACCGCTACGACGGCCGTGAGGCATACGCCGGCATTCACCACCCGGCGGAACTCGTCAGAGCCCACGCCCATGAATCTGTCGTCGTGGGCGCCGGCCAGCTGGAGCGCAACAAGCCAGAGCGCCGGCAGAGCCAGGACGAGCCAGATGTAGGCCGAATCGTTGGCATCGGCGCTGCCGAACCGGGCGTCGAAGGCCAGCCAGCCGGCCGCGAGGGCGGAGCAGGCATCCGTGACCACGAGCTGGCGCAGGTAAGCGCCCGTCCAGGTCCGAACATGGCGAACGGCCAGCCGTGCCAGCAGGCTGACCTGAACTTGTTCGGGGACAGCTATTTCCTCAGCCACCGCCCACCCCCCAATCGCACTGCCGAGTTCCCGGGCAGGCGCCCCTCCACTCCCTGTGCGTTGTAACACACCGGAGACGCGCAGACACGCAGCGTGGTTGACAGCCATTCTTACAGAAGGCTGGCTGCGTGCCAGCGCACCTCATTATCAGCAGGAGTTATGGCTGGTCAGAGCGTTAAAGTTACTGAGGGTAACCAAGATGAATTCTCGGCTTCCTGAAAGAGCAGGCGTTACACGCGATGCCGTCAGGAGATTCCGGAGAAATTGATAGATCTAATAATCTAGCCATACAGCATCTACCTGGCTGGAGCAACTCGGGTACGGCCATCCATGCCGAACGAGTGGTGACCGCCTCGCCGGGAACACTGCCTGACTCGTCCGCCGGAGCTAGACTCAGGCGCGTGACAGAGGCGGGGCTCGGGCCAGAGGACCTGAAGATCGTCACGCTTGCCCGCGCGGCCAGGGCGCGGGTGGGCTCGGCCGAGGGCGCCGCCGTCCGGGATGAGACAGGCCGGACGTATGCGGCAGCGGCCGTCGCGCTGCCGTCGCTACGTCTGTCAGCCCTGACGCTGGCCGTCGCCATGGCGGTCTCCAGCGGAGCAGCGGCGCTGGAAGCGGCGGCGCTGGTGAGCGACGGCCCCGGGCCTGCTCCGGAGGATATCGGCGCGGTCAAGGACATCGGCTCTGGCGCTCGCATCATTCATGCAGCTTCCGATGGCACCGTCCGCGAGACGCTGCGCCTCTGACCGGCCGCTGGCTGGCCCTCCCGTGTGCGCGGTTCGGCTGGTCGGCCCAGGTCCGATGGTAGGAGAGAATCACCAGGGTGGTGCAAGCCCAGCCTGAACGCCCGGCCGGCCATGACGGTTTCTCGGCCGGCTTCGCGTGCTTCGCCGGCCGGCCCAACGTCGGCAAGTCCACGCTCATGAACGCGCTGGTCGGCACCAAGGTCGCGATCACGAGCAGCAAGCCGCAGACAACGCGCCGGGTGATCAGGGGCATCGTGCGGCGGCCGGACGCAGAGCTGATCATCATCGATACCCCAGGGCTACACCGGCCGCAGACCCTGCTTGGCGAGCGGCTAGACAGCCTGGTCCGCTCCACCCTGAGCGAAGTAGACGTGATCGGGTTCTGCATGCCGGCTACCGAGCGGATCGGCCCGGGCGACAAGTACCTGGCGCGTGAGCTGACCGCGCACTCAAGCACGCCGGTGGTAGCGATCGTCACCAAGACCGACCGGGCGTCAAGGGAACAGATCGCCAGCCAGCTGACGGCCGTGGCCGCGCTTGGTGACTGGGCTGACATCGTGCCGGTATCGGCCGTGACGGGTTTCCAGCTGGGCGAACTGACCGATGTGCTCGTCAGCCACCTTCCGGCCGGCCGGCCGCTGTACCCGGACGGCGAGCTTACCGACGAACCCGAGCAGCAGCTCGTCGCTGAGCTGATCAGGGAGGCGATCCTCGAGGGGGTCCGCGACGAGCTGCCGCACTCGATCGCCGTCGTGGTCGAGGAGATGGCGCCGCGCGAGGGCAGCGCTGACCTGATCGATGTGCAAGCGGTCCTGTACGTGGAGCGGCCGAGTCAGAAGGCCATCGTGATCGGCTCCAAGGGAGCCAGGCTTAAGGACGTCGGCTCGCGGGCACGGCAGCAGATCGAGGCGCTCCTCGGCAGCCGCGTGTTCCTGGATCTGCGGATCAAGGTCGCCAAGGACTGGCAGCGCGACCCGCGACAGTTGCGGAGGCTTGGGTTCTACGACTAGCAGTTCGGAATTTCGCAGGTCAGACGGGCGCAAACTGACCGCCTGCAGTACCGCGAATTCCGCGGATTAGCTGACCCAAGATCGCCGGGCATGTGATGATCGGGACTCCGGCGTGCGGTTTCACCCCGGCTGGCTAGTCGCCCGGAAGGGCAGGCTGGAGGGAAGCAATGCTGGCCCTTGTCGGGTCGAGAGTCTGTTACCGGACGATAGGCAGCGGCGTTTTCCACTGCGAGCGCTGCGGCGGAGATAGGCCTTACCGGCACCGGTCTGGCCGGCGCTGGGCACACCTGCTCGGCATCCCGCTCGCCTTGCTAGGCGGGACCGGGGAGCATTTGCGCTGCACGGTCTGCCGCACCTGCTACCGGGTGGAACTGCTGGCCGTTCCGACCATCGAGCAGATGCTTGTCGCCCTCCTGGTCGGCACGAAAGCGGCCGTACTGGAGATGCTCAGGGCAGGCGGTGCCTGCAGCCCGGCGGCCAGGCGCCGGGCCGTCCAGATGATCAGGGCCGCCGGCGCACCTGACTATCACGACGGCCAGCTGCTGGCCGTCCTGGCCCACCCAACGGGGCCAGGAGGGTCAGGAGGTCCCGGCGGCCTCGGAGTGCCCGTCGTGCCCGGCGTCCCCGGCCGTGGGCGGCCCGTGACCGGAGATGACGACCTGGCAGTGGGCTTGCGGCCGGCGGTCGAGGCCTTCGCTATTCAGCTCGACGTTCATGCGAGGGAGTGGTTTCTCGCCAAGATCGTGGAGGTCGGGGTTGCCGACGGCCCGCTCACCACGGCCGAGCGGGCGGTGGCCGGAACGGTTGCCCGCTACCTGGGCATGACGCCCGCGCATGGCCGCGACGTCATCATGCTCGCCGAGGAAGCCGCGCAGGCCGGGTAGCGGCGCGCCGGGTGCCGCCGTGTGGCGCGCAAGCCGCAGCCGCCGGTTAGCCGCCCGCATGCGCGAGAATGACACCGTGAGCATCTACCGCGACGACGGGATCGTGCTGCGCACCCAGAAGCTGGGCGAAGCCGACCGCATCGTCACCGTGCTCGCCCGTAAGACCGGCCGGATCAGGGCGGTGGCCAAGGGCGTGCGCAGGACCAAGTCCCGGTTCGGCGCTCGCCTCGAGCCATTCACCCATGTCGACCTGCTGCTGTATACCGGGCGGAGCCTGGACGTGATCACCCAGGCTGAGACGCTCAGGAGCTACGGGGAGGCGCTGGCAGGCGACTACCCGCGGTACACCACGGGTACCGCGATGCTGGAGACGGCCGAGCGGTTCACCGTGGTCGAGAAGGAGCCATCGCTGCGGCAGTTTCTGCTGCTCGTCGGCGGGCTCAGGACGCTGGTGGACGGCGGGCACGACCCGAGGCTGGTGCTCGACGCTTATCTGCTGCGCTCCCTGGCCGTCGCCGGGTACGCGCCTGCGCTTGACGAGTGCGCGATCTGCGGGACCAGGGCCCCCGGGGTCCCCACCCCCGACCAGGCCTCGATGCATCGGGCCACGAGGCGCAGGACGTTCGGTGTTGCCGCGGGCGGGCTGGTCTGCAGGTCCTGCTGGGCGCCCGGAGCCGCGACTGCCTCAGCGGTAACGATCGACCTGATGAGCGCGCTGCTACGGGGCGACTGGGAACTTGCCGACGCCAGCGAGCGGCGGTACCAGGTGGAGTGCAGCGGCCTGGTGGCCGCGTACGTGCAATGGCACCTCGAGCATTCGATCCGGTCGCTGCGCCACGTGGAGCACGCGTGAGTCGCAGCCGTGTCGCGGCTGGCCGCGCTGATGGCCGGGCCGGAGACACGGGGGTCAGACCGCCTGAGCCGCATGCCAGCGGTGCCAGGCCGCCCGCCATCCCGCCCGACCTGGTGCCCCGGCACGTGGCCCTGGTGATGGACGGCAACGGCCGGTGGGCTAAGCAGCGCGGCCTGCCCCGCACCGAGGGCCATAAGGCGGGGGAGTACTCGCTGTTCGACGTGATCATGGGTGCGATCGAGCTCGGCATCCCCTACCTGTCGGCCTACGCGTTCTCGACCGAGAACTGGCGGCGATCACCGGATGAAGTCCGGTTCCTGATGGGCTTCAACCGCGACGTCATCCGCCGCCGCCGCGACCAGCTGAACGAGATGGGGGTCAGGATCCGGTGGGCGGGGCGCAGGCCCAGGCTCTGGCGCAGCGTGATCAGCGAACTCGAGGACGCGGAGCAGCTGACGGCCGGCAACTCGGTGCTGACGCTTCAGTTCTGCGTCAACTACGGTGGCCGGGCCGAGATCGCCGACGCTGCTGCCGCGATCGCGGCCGACGTGGCGGCTGGCAAGCTGCGCGCCGACAAGATCGACGAGAAGGTGTTCGCGCGGTACTTGGACGAGCCTGGCCTCCCCGATGTCGACCTGTTCGTGCGGTCCTCGGGCGAGCAGCGGACGTCCAACTTCCTGATCTGGCAGTCTGCCTATGCCGAGTTTGTCTTCCTCGACACGCTTTTTCCTGACTTCGACCGGCGGCACCTCTGGCGAGCATGCGAGATCTACGCGAGCCGGGACCGGCGATACGGCGGAGCCGAGCCCAACCGCGTGCCGGACATCGACATCGGCGCTTAAGCCACCGGCGCTTGATGCTCGCCTGACCCGGGCGGGCGCCAGAGTCAGTGCAGGCCGCGGAAGATCGCGACGATCAGTATCACCGCCATCGCGACGACTCTCAGCAGGCGTCCGTACAGCGACAGGCGGGGCCAAGACACCGCCGCGAGCCAGCCAAGCAGGCTGGCGAGCCCGCACAGGGCGATAGCGCCGCCCCAGCCGGACACCGCCAGCCCGGTTACCAGCAGTACGACGGCCAGGACAGGCAGCAGCCAGGCCGGCAACTGATGCATCCACAGCATCGGTGTAGCACTGCGCTGCTCGATCGAGTGCCTCGCTGCGGAGGCGGCCGGGGTGAACAGGGTATTGCCCTCCGGCAGCGGCCGGGGCCGGCGCTGGCGTCCGCGGCCGGCCTGGACGGGCCGGCGGCTGTTGCGGTTCGTGCTCACGCGCGGTCGTCCTTCCTTGGCGGCAGGCCGCCATGGGGTGCCTGGCCTGCAGTCACCGGATGTAATGAGTTGCGGCTGGCCAGGTCACCGACCACGATAGCGGGCACCACTAGCAGGCTGGATCACGGCTAAGCTTGCAGGCACCGCCGCCCCCCTCGCCGGGATCGAGCGCGCCGGTGAACCTGTCAACCGCCGAACGTGTTAGCCGCCGCAAGGCGCTGGAGAATTCTGATGGCTCATCGCAGCGACCGCATGGAGACCATAGTCAGCCTCAGCAAGCGGCGCGGGATCGTGTTTCCGTCCAGCGAGATCTACGGCGGCCTGCGGGCCTCCTGGGACTACGGTCCGCTCGGCGTGGAGATCAAGAACAACATCAAACGGCAGTGGTGGAAGTCGACGGTAACCGAGCGCGACGACATCGTCGGCCTGGACTCCAGCGTGATCCTCGCACCCGAGGTCTGGCAGGCCAGCGGGCACATCACCGAGTTCGTCGATCCGCTGACCGAGTGCCAGTCGTGCCACAAGCGGTTCCGCGCCGATCACCTCATCGAGGCCTACGCCGACAAGCACGACGGCAAGGAGCCCGAGCACGGCCTGACCAGCCTGGCCTGCCCGAATTGCGGAACCAGGGGTGCGTTCACGGAGCCGCGGATGTTCAACCAGTTGCTGCGCACCTATCTCGGCCCGGTCCAGGATGACTCTGGCCTCGCTTACCTGCGCCCGGAGACGGCGCAGGGCATTTTCATCAACTACAAGAACGTGCAGCAGACGTCGCGGAAGAAGGTCCCGTTCGGCATCGCGCAGATCGGCAAGTCGTTCAGGAACGAGATCACCCCGGGCAACTTCATCTTCCGCACCCGCGAGTTCGAGCAGATGGAGATGGAGTTGTTCGTCAAGCCGGGCACGGACGAGGAATGGCATCAGCGCTGGATCGAGACCCGGCTGGGCTGGTACCGCGACCTCGGGCTGAAGCCCGAGAACATGCGGCTCTACGAGCACCCGGCCGACAAGCGCTCGCACTACTCGTCGCGGACCGTCGACATCGAGTACCGGTACGGCTTCCAGGGCAGCGAATGGGGCGAGCTCGAGGGCATCGCCAACCGGACCGACTTCGACCTGTCCACGCACGCGAGAGCGTCCGGCCAGGACATGTCCTACCTGGACCCTGAGACGAACGAGCGGTATGTGCCTTACGTGATCGAGCCGGCGGCGGGCGTCGACCGGTCGATGCTGGCGTTCATGCTCGACGCCTACGCCGAGGACGAGGCTCCGGACGCTAAGGGCGTCATGGAGAAGCGGACGGTCATGCGGCTGGACTACCGGCTGGCGCCGGTAAAGGTGGCCGTGCTGCCGCTGTCACGCAACGCCGACCTGTCTCCGAAGGCACGCGACGTTGCCGCGAGCGTGCGCAAGCACTGGAACGCGGATTTCGACGACGCTGGCGCGATTGGCCGCCGGTACCGTCGCCAGGACGAGATCGGCACCCCGTACTGCGTGACGGTCGACTTTGACAGCCTGACCGACCAGGCGGTAACGGTTCGCGAGCGAGACTCGATGCGGCAGGAGCGGGTCGGCATCGACAAGCTGATTGCCTACTTGTCGGACCGTCTCGGCGGCTGCTAGTCCCTGCCTGGCTGCTCGTCCCTGCCTGGCTGCTCGTCCCTGGCTGGCCACAGAACCGGCTCAGGTTGCGGCCGGTGACGCGGCGCTCGGAGTCAGGGCCGGTTCCGCGGCGGCTATCTCCGGAGTCCTGAGGTGCCGGCGTCCGGCCAGGAAAGCGAGGCCGTACAGGCCAGCCACGATGATCAGCAGCGCCCGGTAGCCCGTGATCAGCGACACATACTCGATCACGCCCCCGACCATCGCGCCGAGCAGGTTCGCGGCGAAGGCGACGGTCGAGTCGCCGACATCGCGGAACCGCTGGGTGAAGACCAGGTTCGCCAGGAAGATAGGGGCGAAGGCGATCAGCACGGCTGCGACAAAGCGCGGCGCGAGGCCGAGCGAGAGCAGCGAGGACTGCGGCACGATCCAGGCGACCGCGAGCGCTGCGAGCAGCCCGGCGTAGAGGAGCCTGGGACGCCTGATCACCACCCGCCTTGAGGTCTCGACGGCGGCGAGCACGGCCAGCAGGACACCGCCGAACACCAGGGCGTTCACGAACCAGGTTGTTCCGAACAGGAGCGCGAACTGGACGATGCTCTTGGTCTCGAGCAGCATGAACGCCGCGCCCATGAAGAACAGGTCGGCGAAGCCCCTGGCCTTGCGAACCGGCCCGGAGAACGCCCGGACGAGCAGCACGGAGGCGAGCAGGATCAGCGCCAGCGTCACTAGGTAGAACGATGGGATCGTGTTGCTCGCCAGGTAGATGAAGGGATGGTCATCGGTGGCCGGCGGCCGGACCGAAGCGGGGGCGTGCCAGGTGCGCACGCAGTGCACGGCCGCTGGGTTGGCGCTGATTGTCAGGACCGACAGCTGCTGCCGGTTCAGGCCGACCGTGTTGATGCACGGCGGATGATCGTAGGCAGCTTCGAGCGTGTTCGCCAGACGGTCCTTCAGCCAGTCCGTCCGGTAGTAGTTGTACATCGCGAAGACCCCGGTTCCCGGCACCAGGTGGGTGCGGGCCGCCTGCATCGCCTGGAGCGTGAACAGGTAGCTCTCCAGCCGCAGCGAAGACTGACCGGCGACGAGGGTAAGCGAGTCGGGTAGCGCGAAGAGAATGAGGTCATACTTTTTCTCCGTCTGGGACAGGAATGCCCTGCCGTCGTTGATGTGCACGCTGACCCGCGGGTCCTGGTAAGGCTGGTCCCCATTCAGCTTCCTGCCGAGCTTGTAGATCATCGGATCGATCTCGACGGCGTCGACGTGCTTCGCGCCCATCCGCAGGGCCCCGGCCACGTCATTGCCCGTACCGGCCCCCACCACCAGGACGTTGTTCAGCGGATTGCCCGGCGCCTGGGTGTAAGGGCGGTAGAAGATGGGCGGCCGCTTGGCTGCCCTGGTGATGGCCTGGTGCGGGATGCCGTTGACCATGATCGGGATCGTGTGCGCCGGGGTATCCGCGCCGACGGTGATCCGGTAGTAAGGCGACCAGAGGTCGTGCGAGGTCAGGCTCTGCGCGGTGAGCAGGCCGGCCAGGCTGGCCAGGGCGACGAACGGGATCAGCCCGATGCGCCGCCCGTACGCCGCGAGCAACGCGACAGCGGTGATAATTCCCCACGCGAGCGGCTTGGCGTCGAAAAAGGAGAGCGCAGAGAAGGTGGCGATGCCCACGATGCTGCCGAGGATGTCGAGCCGGTAAGCCTCAAGCGGCTTGAACCGGACGAAGGTGCGCGCCACTCCCTCACCGATCATGGCCATGACCGCCGCGACGGCCAGGAAGATCACCGGCAGCATCAGCCACGTCGGCAGGCCGGTGGTCTTCAGGGCGCCGAAGAAGATCAGCTGCTTGCCCGATGTGTGGCTGATCTGAACCGGGAACCGCAGCACGAACAGCACAAGCAGCGCGAGCGCGACCGGGGCCAGCGGGAACAGATTGACCCTCGACCTGGCCCGCAGGAAGCCGATCCCGATCCCCAGGAAGCTGCCGAGCAGGACGAAGTTCGAGTAGTACGAGAGGTAGACGATGTTCGCCCCGAGCCAGCGGATCAGCGCGAGCTCGACGAACAGCATCAGGAAGCTGAGCAAGACCAGCCGGAGCCTGACCAGCGCGCCCGGCTCCTCGTTGCCGCCCATGCCAGGCGCGCCTGCGCCCCCCGGCGATGTCACGGCGTCCCGCCCGAGCAGCACCGTGACGGCGCGCCTGGTTGGAGACTGGCTCGGTCGGGGGAGCGCCTCGGCGGGCCGCGAGCTGGCTGAGTCGCCGGTCATGGGCATGCTGTCCTCTTCATTTTGGGTCGGATATGGCAAACCTACCGTTGTGCGCGCGCGCCCGGCTCAGGTTTGATGGCGCGGCAGCAGGTCGATCACGAGGCGCCTGATCGTGCGAATCTGCCCGGCGTGCTGGCGGAAGAACGCCGACCGCTCGGTGAGCTGTAGCCGCTCCATCGTGGCGACCGCCGGTCTGGCGCAGGTGACGAAGACTGGCGTCCAGATCCGCTGCTCACCCGCGACCTGCCCGGGTCCTGGGCTGGCCTGCTCGAGCCGGTCCATCCAGGCGAAGAACCCAGCGAACAGCGGGCTGCTGCCGACGCCGCCCCGTTTCGCGTAGCGGGACGGCACGCCTGCCGCCTCCAGGCAGCTGACGAAGGCAGGCCGCGCGGCCTGTACCGGCGGCGAGGACTGGATCCCGGTGACCTTCTTCAGCCAGATGGCGGCGAGCGGCGCGGCCGCCTTGTCCAGGCGCCAGATCGGCCGCGCGTCCTGAACGACGCAGCTCCGCATGGCGGCGGTGTGTGCGCGGCGCTGCGCCTTCGGTATCACGGGGATCTGGTGGCCGGGTCGGTTGGCGTTTCCTGGTGTCATGACGCCCGTGCGAAGGCGCTGAGCGAGATCAGGGAACTGGCTGTTGTCGCTGGAATGCAGGATGAACTTCCGTTTCGGCACCGAGAACGGCGGTTGCTGGAAACCGGCCGCGGCCAGACAGGGACCGATATCCCTGGCCAGGATCTTCTGCCTGGTCCATCCGAAGGCCAGGCCAGCTGTGTATTGGGCGCCGGTCGCCGGAAAGTACGAGTCAAGAGCTTGTTTCGTCAGGCGCGCCTGAGCGCGGCTGAGTGCGGCCGATCCTGGCCACGCCCCGCCGTGACCGGTCACTGGTGCGTGCCCGACGAAGATCAGACCCGCGAGCACGGCCGCCACGCTGGCCGCCGCGGCGAGCGGTGTCAGCCACCAGTGCCGCGAACGCGGCGTGGCCGTGTCGGCACGGGTCAGCCGCAGGGGCGGAATGTCAGCCGGCCCGATCTCGGCCGCTGCCGCCTCGGCGGCAGAGTGGATCAGGGACTCGAGCGAGCTCATCGGCCTTCCCCTAGCATCCTGCCCAGCGCTGCGAGCGCCCGATGGCTGGTCGACCGGACCGTGCTAGGCCTGATTCCCATCACCCGTGCGATCTCGTCGTAGGATTCATGCAAGTAGAACCGGAGGACGAGCACTTCTCGCTGCCTGGCTGGCAGCTTGCGCAGCGCGACCAGCACAGATCGCTGTTCTTCGCCGGTTAGCGCCACCGATTCCGCGGACGCAGCGGCCGGCTCGTGGATGGCCTTGCTGGCCCGGAGCCTGCGCCGCCGGATCGCTGACCGGCAGCCGTTAAGCACCGAGGCCCGCAGGTACGGCAGCGCCGCTGCCGGATCGGCAATCCTGGCCCAGTTCCTGTACAGGCCGCAGAAGGCCTCCTGGACCACGTCTTCGGCGGCCCCAGCGTCGCTGAGCATGACATGAGCCAGCCGAGTCAGCCCAAGCGCGTGGGCACGGTAGAGCGCCGTTATCCGGTTTTCCGCTGTCATCGCGAACGACGTTCCTGCGGCAGTGCCCGTGAAGGCACCAACGCCGGCCGAGCGTTCGCTGAGACCGGCTGACCCGACGCTGCTCATGCCCTATAGACGCGCGAAACGGGGCGATGTTGCTCGGAAGGTCACTGCCGCCCAGATTCTGGAGCAGGGCGGGGAAAGCGAGCGAACATCTCGGCGGCTGCCAGGTGGAACCCGTCGGGCAGACCGGCGACGGCCATTGTCGCCGCGATCTGATGCATCTCCGCAGTCCAGCGCCATCCTTTGCTGGCTGCCGACCGCTCGGCTGCTCCGTGCCGCTCGACAAGTCCCGGCTGGGACAGCTGCCACTCTGCCGTCAGCACGTCGCCGACGCCCTCCGATTCGGCCAGTTCGCGCGCCGCCAGCAGCAGCGCCGCAGAGCCTTTCGTCCACGCGGCGTAGGCCATTTTCACCGCCGACGCGGACCACGGGCCTCCTCCGGCGATCCTGGCCTCGAGCGCGGTGCCATCGAAGAGGCCGCGGACCGACCCTGCGGCCGCTCCTGACAGGTAGAGCCTGGTGCTCCCTGATACCTCAGGCGGCGGTCCGATGATCCCGCCGTCGACGTACCGGGCGCCGTCGGCCGTCACGATCTCGGCCACTCGGCAGGCGGTCTGCGGCGAAATCGCGTTGGCGTCGACATAGGTGCCGCTGAAGCCGGGCACCGAGCGGGCAACTTCGAGGGCCGCGTGGGGCGGGCACACCGACACGATGACGTCCGCCCGTCCCGCGACCGCGGCAGCCGTGCCGACGTCGCTGAGGCCCGATGCGAGAGCGCGGCCCGCTGTCTGCCGGCCGCGGCCGACCGAAGCCCAGAGCACCTGGTGCCCGCGCCCGATTAAACAGCGCCCCAGTGCCACACCCATCTCGCCTGGATGCAGCAGCCCGATCATGATTGGCTCGGCCATCGGCAGGCTCCATTCCTCGCCTGGGCTCGCGCATGCTCGCGCGGGCCCGCGCTCGCGTGAACCGTCGTCAGGGTATCTGCGCGTGCAACGCCGCGTGCGCGCGGCATGAAGGTCGCCAGGCTCGGTAGAGTCATGCACGAGGGCCGAGAAGGCCGTGATCACTGAGCCGCCGGGTGCCCAGCAATCCGGGGGGGTTTCCGGGGTTTGTCCCCCGTCCAGCCCCGCGCTGCCGGGCCCGCGGCACCGCAAGGAGAGCGTGCAGTGCCGAAGCTTGTCTATGACTTCACCGAGGGCAATAAGGACATGAAGGACCTCCTCGGCGGCAAGGGTGCCAACCTCGCCGAGATGACCAACCTTGGCCTGCCCGTACCGCCGGGCTTCGTTATCAGCACCGAGGCATGCCGGCATTACCTCGCCGAGGGCAGCGTTCCCGCGGGCCTCGACGTCGAAGTGACCGACCACCTGCGGCGGCTCGAGCAGGCGATGGGCAGGAGCCTCGGCGACCCCGATGACCCGTTGCTGGTCAGTGTCAGGTCGGGCGCCAAGTTCTCCATGCCAGGGATGATGGAGACGGTTCTGAACATCGGCCTGTCTGACGCTTCGGTGCACGGCCTGGTCAAGCAGGCAGGCAACGAGCGGTTCGCCTGGGACTCGTACCGGCGGCTGATCCAGATGTTCGGCAAGACCGTGCTCGGCATCGAGGGTCACGATTTCGAGCAGGCCATCGACGCGGCAAAGCAGGCCAAGGGCAGCACGAACGATCTCGACCTCGACGCCGACGACATGCGGGCGCTCGTCGACACCTTCAAGCAGATCGTCAAGTCGCAGACCGGCAAGGATTTCCCGCAGGAGCCGCGGGAGCAGATGGACATGGCCGTCAAGGCGGTGTTCGATTCCTGGAACTCCGACCGCGCGATCCTCTACCGGCGCCAGGAGCGGATCCCTGCCGACCTCGGCACCGCCGTCAACATCGTCGCGATGGTCTTCGGCAACCTCGGGCCTGACTCGGGCACCGGGGTCGCGTTCACCCGCGACCCTGGCAGCGGCCAGCAGGGGATCTACGGTGACTACCTGCAGAACGCCCAGGGCGAGGACGTCGTGGCCGGCATCCGCAACACCGTCCCGCTGCAAGAGCTCGAGCGGATCGACCCCAAGTCCTACCACGAGCTGCTGCAGATCATGGCGAAGCTCGAGAACCACTACAAGGACCTGTGCGACATCGAGTTCACCATCGAGCGCGGCAAGCTGTGGATGCTGCAGACCAGGGTCGGCAAGCGGACGGCCGGGGCCGCGTTCCGGATCGCGGTCCAGCTGGTCGACCAGGACCTGATCGACATGAACGAGGCGTTGCGCCGGGTCACCGGCGCGCAGCTGGCCCAGCTGATGTTCCCCAGGTTCGGTAACACCGCTGGCGCCACCCTGATCACCAAGGCGATCAGTGCCTCCCCAGGCGCCGCTGTCGGCAAGGCCGTCTTCGATTCGGCTACGGCGGTCGAGTGGGCCGATCGCGGCGAGGACGTGATCCTGGTCCGGCGCGAGACCAACCCGGATGACCTGCACGGGATGATCGCCGCCCGGGGCATCCTGACCAGCCGCGGCGGCAAGACCAGCCACGCGGCCGTGGTCGCCCGCGGCATGGGCAAGACCTGCGTGTGCGGTGCCGACCAGCTTGAGGTCGACGTCAAGGCTCGTCGGTTCAGTACCCAGGGCCCTGAGCTGGTGGTCCGCGAGGGCGACGTGATCTCGATCGACGGCACGTCGGGCTCGGTCTACCTCGGCGAGGTGCCGGTCGTCGCCTCACCCGTGGTCGAGTACTTCGAGGGCACCCTCGACCCGACCGCCGACGAGCTCGTCAGCGCCGTGCACAGGATCATGACGCACGCCGACCAGCGGCGCAGGCTCGGCGTCCGGGCCAACTCAGACACCGGCGAGGACTCAGCGCGCGCGGTCAGGTTCGGCGCCCAGGGCATCGGCCTGACCAGGACCGAGCACATGTTCCTCGGCGAGCGCCGGCAGCTCGTGGAGCGGCTGATCCTGGCCGAGGACGACGAGGGAAGGGAAGCGGCGCTCGCCGAGCTCGAGCCGCTGCAGCGCGGCGACTTCGTCGAGATCCTCGAGGCGATGGACGGGCTGCCGGTAACGATCAGGCTGCTCGACCCGCCGCTGCACGAGTTCCTGCCCGACCTGACCGACCTGTCGGTCAAGGTCGCGCTGGCCGGGGACCAGGCCACCGAAAAGGACAAGAAGCTGCTCGAGGAGGTCCGCCGGCTGCACGAGCAGAACCCGATGCTCGGCCTGCGCGGCGTCCGCCTCGGGCTCGTCATCCCCGGGCTCTACGAGATGCAGGTACGGGCGATCGCGCACGCCGCGGCCGACCGGATCAAGGCGGGCGGGAACCCGCACCCGGAAATCATGATCCCGCTGGTCGGCGCCGTGCAGGAACTTGAGGCCGCCAGGGACGAGGCCGAGCGGGTGCTCGCCGAGGTCGCCGAGGAGACCGGGGTCAGCGGCCACACACTGATCGGCACGATGATCGAGGTGCCCAGGGCCGCGCTGACGGCCGGCCAGATCGCCCAGGCGGCCGAGTTCTTCTCCTTCGGCACCAACGACCTGACCCAGATGGGCTGGGGCTTCTCCCGTGACGACGTGGAGGGATCGTTCTTCGGCCGCTACATCGAGATGGGCATCTTCGGCGTCTCGCCGTTCGAGACGCTGGACGCCGACGGCATCGGGCGCCTGGTCAAGATCGCTGTCGCCGAGGGCCGCGCCGCGAGGCCGCACCTGAAGGTCGGCGTATGCGGGGAGCACGGCGGCGACCCCGAGTCCGTCCGGTTCTTCCACGAGGCGGGCCTGGACTACGTCTCCTGCTCGCCGTTCCGGGTTCCCGTGGCCAGGCTTGAGGCCGGCCGGGCCGTCGCACTCGAGGACTCAGGGGGCAGCGACAGCAGGTGACCGCAGGCAGCGAACGCTGGACCGCGGGTGCCGTCTATGACCGGCACGCGACGGCAAGGTTCGCGCCCGAGCCCGCCAAGAGTGCCGAGAGCAGTGAACGCAGCCCGTTCCAGCGGGACCGGGCCAGGGTGCTGCACAGCTCCGCGCTGCGCAGGCTGGCCGCCAAGACGCAGGTGGTCGAGGTCGGGCAGGCCGACTTCCCGCGCACGAGGCTGACGCACTCGCTGGAGTGCGCGCAGATCGGCAGGGAGGTCGGGGCCGCGCTTGGCTGCGATCCCGACCTGGTCGACGCGGCCTGCCTGGCCCATGATCTCGGGCACCCTCCGTTCGGGCACAACGGGGAATCCGCGCTGGCCCAGGTCGCGGCGGGCTGCGGCGGGTTCGAGGGGAACGCGCAGAGCCTGCGCTTGCTGACCAGGCTAGAAGCCAAGGTGCCAGGCACCGGCCTGAACCTGACCAGGGCCACCCTGGATGCCACCCTCAAATACCCATGGCTCGCGGGGGAAGCGCCAGCCGGGCTGAAGTACGGGTGCTACGACGAGGACGCCGAGGTGTTCGGGTGGGTTAGGGAGGGGGCGCCGGACGGCCGCGCTTGCCTGGAAGCTCAGGTCATGGATTGGGCCGACGACGTCGCTTACTCCGTGCACGACCTGGAAGACGGTTTGCACAGCGGCCTGATCGGGCTAGACAAGCTGCGCGACCCCGAGCAGCGTCGCCAAGTGGCGGCCCTCACCCAGGCCCAGTACTGCCCGCCAGGGACGGTCACGGTCGACGAGCTCTGCGGAATCTTCGACCGGCTGCTCGCGCTGAGCTACTGGCCGCGGCGCTTTGATGGCGAGCCGCAGACGGCCGCTGCTGTGAAAAACTTGACCAGCGAGCTGATCGGCCGCTTCTGCGGCGCCGCGCAGCGAGCGACCCTGGCTGGCCGGGCCGCCCCGTTGTCCCGTTATGCCGCCGATCTTGACGTGCCAAGGCTCCAGCGGATGGAGTGCGCCCTGCTCAAGGGCGTGACCGCTTTTTATGTCATGGGGCGGGCCGGGGCGGTCGCGGCGCAGGCCAGGGAACGGGAGATGCTCACCGATCTGGCGGCGGCGCTGGCCGCCGGCGCGCCAGGCACGCTCGATCCCATGTTCAGGCCAGCCTACGATCTGGCGGCCTCCGGCGCTGCCCGGCTCCGGGTCATCGTCGACCAGGTGGCGTCGCTGACCGATACCTCAGCGACGGCCTGGCACGCCAAGCTGTGCGAGTAGCCGTGCTAGCTGCCGATGGCCGTCTCCGGATCGCGGCCCGACCGCACCAGGGTCAGGATCTCGCCGAGGCCATCCAGTGACCAGCCGTCCTGCATGACGTCGACGGACACCCTGGCGCCTGCCACGTGCAGCGACTCGATGTGGAGCGGCAGGAACCTGGCCGGGATGGCCGGATCGCACCAGAGCTTGCCGACCGGCGCCGACGGGTCGAACCGCAGCAGAGTCCGCAGCAGGTGGAACGGCGCCGCCGAGGCCCATGCCTGCGGCGAGCAGGATGTCGGATAGCTCACCGGCTCACCGAACTCCGCGCGGTCGAAGCCGCAGAACAGTTCGGGCAGCCTGCCGCCGAAGGCCTCAGCAGCCTCCAGGATGCCGGAGAAGACCAGCTGGGCCTCCCCGACGAAGCCGTAGCGCATCAGCCCGGCGGCGCAGATCGCGTTGTCGTGCGGCCAGACCGAGCCGTTGTGATAGCTCATCGGGTTGAACGCGCCGCACGAATCGGCGAGGGTCCTGATCCCGAAACCTGAGAACATGTCCTGGCTGACCAGGTGCCTGGCGACAGAGGCCGCCTTGCCCGCGTCGACGATGCCGGTCCACAGGCAATGGCCCATGTTGGAGGCCAGCGAGTCGATCCGGCGCTTCTGGCCGTCAAGGCCGAGGGCGAAGTACCCCTTGTCCGGAATCCAGAACTCCTTATTGAACCGGTCCTTGAGTTCCTGCGCCTTCTGCGCCCAGTAGGCCGCGCCGTTGATGTCCTCGCGCTCGGTACAGAAGTGCGACTTGGCCAGGAAGGCGGCGTAGACGTAGCCCTGGACCTCGGCCAGTGCGATCGGGGGGTCGGCCATCGTGCCGTCGGCGAATGTGATGCCGTCGAACGAGTCCTTCCAGCCCTGGTTGGCGAGGCCAAGCTCGGTAGACCTGCCGTACTCGACGAACCCGTCGCCGTCCCGGTCACCGTAGTTGACGATCCAGTCGAGCGCCCGGTCGGCGTGCGGGAGCAGTTCGTCGACGACGTGACGTTCCAGGCCCCAGCGACGCAGTTCGCCCAGGAGCATCACGAACAGCGGCGTGGCATCGACCGTGCCGTAATAGACGCTGCTGCCGCCCAACCACAGCGACGCCTGCATGCCGAACCGCATCTCGTGCAGGATCTTGCCGGGTTCCTCCTCGGTCGCCGGGGTGACCTTGGTTCCCTGCAGGCTGGCTAGCGTCCGCATCGTGCCGAGTGCCAGCGACGGGTCAAGCGGGAGCACCATCCACGAGGTGATCAGCGAGTCCCGCCCGAAGATGGTCATGAACCACGGGGCGCCGGCCGCGATGACCGCGCGGTCGGCGTGCTCGGGGTCGAAGATCCGCAGCGACCCCAGGTCCTCGGTGCTCGCCGCGAAGACAGTCGCCAGGCGGGGGTCGGATGCCCGGACCAGCGGGGTCTGGCTGCGCCACTCCGCCAGCCGCTGTTCTGGCCCGGGGCGCCCGTCGCGTGCCGGCCGATCGCCGTCGGGATGCGGGTGCGCGGCCCTGAACTCGATCAGGTCCCTGCCGTTCAGCGAGGGGATGATCTGGAGCGACGTGCTCCAGGACCCGTGCGCGGGCACGACGGCATGCCAGGTCAGCTGGCTGGCAGATACCTCGAGTTCGGCGTCGGAAAGCCGGGCGCCAGTGATCCTCGCTCCCCGCAGCGCGGTTCCGACCTGCCGGTTCAGCTTGATGGAATCGTCGTCCACGTCGACAGTGATGCCTTCCACGCTGGCCGGGTCAGCGTGCACCCGGCCCTCCTTCACCTCGAACACGTCGGCGAAGTCGCCGCCGACGCCGATTCGCACGCTGACCGGGAGCGGCTCGGTGCTCATGTTGCGCAGCGTGATCTCTTCGCTCATGCCGTCGTTGAGCACCCGGCGGCGGGCGATCAGCATCGTGCTGTCGGCCAGCCCGGGCAACGGCGGCATCCGGCTGAGGAACGTGCAGGCGAACGGCTCGCGCGCCTGCGGGGGGAGCGGCTCTGGCACGTGCCCGTTGATGCTCAGCTCGAGCCTGCTGATCAACCGGGTATCCCGCACGAACAGACCTTGCGAGCCGCCAGGACGCACGTCGCCAGAAGTCTCGCAGATACAGAACGTCGTGCCCTCGAGCAGTGTCACCAGACCGCTCGGCGCGCCCATCGTGGTGGCCGGCGCGCCGTCGAACGTCCAAGCCTGACCCATCTGGTGCGTGCCTCCCGTATGCGCGACCCGGCTCGCCAGTGCCTGGCCTGGGGGGCCCGGGGGCCGGGCATTGGCGGGAGCTTGGCCGCGGCATGACTGCACTGCGTAGCTCAGTGATCGCTACCCGCCGCGTGACTATGGCACACCACCAGCGCGCGGATACCCTCGGACTGGCTCACGCGCAAATCTCAGGAGGGTAAACGGTGCCAGCCAGCGACGCGGCGCTCATCGGATCATCCGCGCAGGCCGGGCCCGCCGCCCGCGCGGGTCGGGGCAGCGCGACGGTGGGGGTTCTGGCCCTGCAGGGCGATGTCGCTGAACACCTGCGGGCGATCACGGCCGCCGGCGCCGAGCCGGTTGCCGTGCGCCGCCCGGCCGAACTCGCAGTGGTCGACGGCCTCATCATCCCCGGCGGTGAGTCGACCACGATCTGGAAGCTCGCGGCGATTTTCGACCTCGTGCAGCCGCTGCGCGAGCGGATCGGCGCAGGGATGCCCGTTTTCGGGTCGTGCGCCGGGATGATCCTGCTGGCCAGCAGGCTGGTCGAGCGGGCCAGCGACCAGGAGACCCTCGGCGCGATCGACATGACGGTCAGGCGGAACGCGTTCGGCCGCCAGGCCGACTCGTTCGAGAGCGACATCGACATCACTGGTGCCGGGGGGCCGCCATTCCGCGCCGTCTTCATCCGGGCTCCCTGGGTGGAGGAGGTCGGGCCGGGCGTCGAGACTCTGGCGACCGAGCCCCGCACGGGTAGGATCGTCGCCGTCCGCCAGGGTCCGGCGCTCGCCACGGCGTTTCACCCCGAGCTCACCCAGGACAATCGCGTGCACAAGATCTTTACTGACATGGTGAGGGAACAGCGATGAGCGGCCACTCCAAGTGGGCCACCACGAAGCACAAGAAGGCTGTCGTCGACGCCAGGCGGGGCAAGCTCTTCGCCAAGCTCATCAAGAATGTCGAGGTGGCGGCTCGCAGCGGCGGCCCTGACGTGAGCGCCAACCCGACGCTGTACGACGCCGTGCAGAAGGCCAAGCGCAGTTCGGTGCCGAACGACAACATCGACCGGGCGGTTCGCCGCGGCGCCGGGCTCGAGGCGGGCGGCGCCGCGTACGAGACGGTGACGTACGAGGGTTACGCCCCTGGCGGCGTCGCGCTCCTAGTCGAGTGCCTGACCGACAACAGGAACCGGGCAGCCTCGGAGGTCAGGACGGCGCTGACCCGCAACGGCGGCTCCATGGCCGACGCCGGGTCGGTCTCGTACCTGTTCGGCCGCAAGGGCGTGGTCATCGTGCCCAAGTCGGACTCGCTCGGCGAGGACGACGTGCTGATGGCCGTGCTTGATGCCGGGGCCGAGGAGGTCAATGACATGGGCGAGTCCTACGAGGTGGTCAGTGAGGCGACCGACCTGGTGCCGGTCAGGACCGCGCTGCAGCAAGCCGGGATCGACTATGAGTCGGCCGAGACGCCGTTCCTGCCCTCGGTAGAGGTGCCGATTGACGAGGAGACCGCCAGGAGGGTGTTCAGGCTGATCGACGTGCTCGAGGAGTCCGACGAGGTCCAGGACGTGTACGCGAACTACGCGGTCTCCGACGAGATCATGGAGAAGCTGGGTTGAGCCATCGGTGAGCGAGCTCGGCCGGCGCACGATCCGGCTCATGCGCGCCGACGACGACCTGGACGCCGAGCTCGACCTGCGGCACCGGTCGTTCGGCCCGATGAGTACCCAGGACCGCCAGTACTGGCGCGAGGAGATGCTGGGCTGCATCGCCGACGGCCGGCAGCTCGGCGTGTGGGACGGGGGTCAGCTGGTCGGCGCGGCGAGGTACTACGACATGCGGCAGTTCTGGCACGGCCCGGCGGTGCCGATGGCCGGCGTGGGCGGGGTCAAGATCGCGCCTGAGGCCAGGGGCCGCGGCATCGGCCGGGAGATGATGCGGGCCCTGCTCGACGTGATGGCCGGACGCGGCTACCCGCTGTCGGTGCTCTATCCGGCGACCGCGCAGATCTACCGCTCGCTCGGCTGGGAGATGGCAGGCGGGCATTACCGTGCCGAGGTCCCTGGCCGGTCGCTCCTGGCGCTGCTGCCGCCCGATCCCGAGGTTCCGGTCCACCCGGGCGAGTCCTCGTCGGCCGTACGCCGGGCCGGCCCCGATGACGCGGGCGAAGTCATCGCGGTGCTGGGTGCGATCCACGCGGCCGCTCGGGACTGCGGGCCGGCGACCCGCGACCCGGCCAGCATGCGCCGATGGCTCGGCGATCCCGGCCTATTCTCCTATCTGGCCCCCGACGGGTTCCTCGGCTACGGCTGGCACGGCAGCGGTGACAAGGAGATCATGATCGAGGTCCTGGCCGCCGGCTCGCCGCAGACCGCCAGGGCGCTATGGGGGATCGTTGCGTCGCACTCCTCGGTGACCAGGGTGGTGCGCGCGACCCTGGGGCCGAGCGACCCGGTCAGCTGGCTCACCAGGGAGCCAGATGTCAGCCTGCGGCGGCACAAGCACTGGATGCTGCGGGTGCTCGACCCCGCCGCCGCGGTCTCTGGCCGCGGCTTCCCGCCGGCGGCGCGGGCCAGCATCCCGATGCGGCTCGCCGACCCTGACCTCCCGCCCAACGCGGGACTTTATACCTTCACCGTGCACGACGGCACCGGCTCCCTCGCTCGGGGGATAACAGGGCCCACGGGCGCCTCGCCCGCCGCCGCGCCAGTCGCGCTTGGGCCACGCGGCTTCGCCGCGCTGTATGCGGGTGTTCCGATGGCTACGCTGCGCGCCGCCGGGCTCGTAGCGGGCGGCGATTGCCATGCCGACGCGGCGCTCGACGCCGTCTTCACCGCTCAGCCGTTCCTGCTCGACTACTTCTGACTCGACTACTTGTGCTCTGCCTGCTCGTGCTCTGCCTGCTCGTGCTCTGCCAGCGCCGACACGCCGGAGCCGCAAGACCGGGTGCTGCGGGGCACGAGCCGGTAATGTCGCAGCCGAACACATGTTCGCCAGGGACTCAGGCGGTGGCCGCATGCGGGTACTCGGTGTCGATCCCGGCCTGACCCGGTGCGGCCTCGGTGTCGTTGAAGGCGGCCCTGGTGTGACCCTGAGGCTGGTCGGCACCACGGTGATCACAACTCCGGCCGGGACCGACATCGGCGGCAGGCTGCTCATGCTGGAGCAGCAGATCGAGGTATGGCTGCGCGAGCACCGGCCGGATGCCGTGGCCGTCGAGCGGGTGTTCAGCCAGCACAACGTCAAGACGGTGATGGGCACGGCGCAGGCCGGGGCGGTAGCGATCGTGTGCGCGGCCCGGCACGGGCTGCCGGTCGCGCTGCACACGCCCAGCGAGGTCAAGGCGGCGGTGACCGGCAGCGGGCGGGCGGACAAGGCGCAGGTAACGCACATGGTGACCAGGCTGCTGCGGATGCCCGACCCGCCGCGGCCCGCCGACGCCGCGGACGCGCTCGCGCTGGCCATCTGTCACCTGTGGCGGGGCGGCGCGCAGGCCAGGCTGGCGGCAGCGGCAGCGGCAGTGGCGACGGGAGGAGCGGGAACCCGATGATCGCGCATCTGGATGGCGTGGTGGCGACGGTCGCCCCTGAAGGAGCGGTGATCGACGTGGGAGGAGTCGGCCTGCTCGTTCAGTGCTCCCCCGGAACTCTCGCGGGGCTCAGGCCGGGGGAGCGGGCCAAGGTCAGCACGTCGCTGGTGGTCCGCGAGGACGCGTTGACCCTCTACGGGTTCGGCAGCGACGACGAGCGCAACACCTTCGAGTTGCTGCAGACCGCGAGCGGCATCGGGCCCAGGCTGGCGCTTGCCATGCTGGCGACGTTCAGCCCAGACGGGCTGCGCCGCGCCGTCGCCGCCGAGGATGTGACCGCCCTGACGAGCGTGCCTGGCATCGGCCGCAAGGGCGCCCAGCGGATCGTGCTTGAGCTGGCAGGCAGGCTTGGCTCGCCATCCGGCAGCGAGGAGGCCGGCCATGGTCCAGGTAGGGCCGGCGCCGCGACCATGGGATCCGGCGGCCTGGCAGGCCGGCTTGGAACGCTGACCTGGCGGGACCAGGTGCGGGCTGGCCTGGTAAATCTCGGCTGGCAAGCCAGGGACGCCGATCAGGCGATCGCGATTGTCGAGCCCGACCTGCTCGCCGCCGGCTCCACGGGCCTAGCAGGGGAGAACGGCGCCGGTGTCGCGGCTGGCGCTATACCCGCCGAGGACGGTTCCGATGAATCAGCCCCGGGCCGCGCCGATCCGGATGTCGACGTTGCCGTGGCGCTGCGGGCCGCCCTGCGCGTGCTGGGGCGGACATGACCCCTAGCGATACGGACAGGTTCGTCTCCCCGCTGGCCGAGGCCGACGAGCGGCAGATCGAAGGCGCGCTGCGGCCCAGGCAGCTCAGCGAGTTCGTCGGCCAGGCCAGGCTCCGCGAGCAGCTCACGCTCGTGCTGGAAGGCGCGATGCGCAGGGGCAAGTCCCCCGACCACGTGCTGCTATCCGGGCCGCCCGGACTCGGCAAGACCACGATCGCGATGATCATCGCGGCCGAGCTCGGCGCGCCCCTGCGGATCAGCAGCGGCCCGGCGATCGAGCGGGCTGGCGATCTCGCCTCCGTGCTGACCTCACTGAGCGGCGGCGAGGTCGTCTTCATCGACGAGATCCACCGGCTGGCCAGGCCGGCCGAGGAAATGCTGTACCTCGCGATGGAGGACTTCCGGGTGGACGTGATGCTGGGCAAGGGTCCAGGCGCGACCGCGGTGCCGCTCGACGTCGCCCCGTTCACCCTCGTCGGCGCCACGACGCGGTCGGGCTTGCTGCCGGCACCGCTGCGCGACAGGTTCGGCTTCACCGGGCATCTGGACTTCTACGACCCCGACGAGCTCGGCGTGATCATCCGACGGTCGGCGGGTCTGCTCGGCGTGACGCTGCGGGATGAGGGAGCCGACGAGATCGCTGGCCGGTCCCGCGGCACGCCGCGGATCGCGAACCGGCTGCTCCGCCGGGTCAGGGACTTCGCCGAGGTGCGCGGCGACGGCGTGGTATCCAGGGCGGCCGCGCGGGCAGCGCTCGAGCTGTACGAGGTAGACGAAAGCGGACTTGACCGACTCGACCGCGCTGTTCTGATGGCCCTGGTTGACCGCTTTGGCGGCGGGCCGGTGGGCCTGTCCACGCTCGCCGTGGCCGTCGCCGAGGAAGCCGAGACCGTGGAGGTCGTGGCCGAGCCCTTCCTGGTCCGGGCCGGCCTGATGGCAAGGACGCCCCGCGGCCGGGTCGCGACGCCAGCCGCCTGGGCCCATCTCGGGCTCGAGCCGCCCGCGCCAGCGCAGGCGGCGAGCGGTCCCGGGGATGCTGCTGCCGCCATCACGTTGTTTGACTAAGGTGGAAGTGCCTGGTGCCGTGGCGTGGACCGGTGCGTCTGGTTGCGGGCCGGTCACGATCACTCTGCGAACGTCGTAGCCTGTTTGTGCGCGGCCTCCGCGCCGCCTAAACTTCGGCAGTTGGTCTTTTCCCAGCCGCCTGGCGCCACCGCCGGTCCCGCCGGCGTGGTCGCTGCGCTGCACCCCGGCCGCTGTGCCATCAACCGGAAGGAAGCCCCGCGATGGGGACCATGATTCTCGCCGCTGGCTCGACCAAGAGCGGCAGCTCTGCCTTCACCTTCATCATCCTGGCCGTCCTGGTCGGCCTGTTCTACGTCCTGATCATGCGCCCGCAGCGGAACAGGCAGCGGAAGGCGATGCAAACCCAGAGCCAAGTCATGCCGGGCCAGCGGGTCCGCACGACGGCCGGCATGTACGGCACGGTGATCTCTGGCGACGACAAAGACGTCGTGGTTGAGATCGCGCCCGGCGTGCAGGTCACGATGCTGCGCAGAGCGATCATGGAAGTCGTCTCCGATGACTCCATGCCGTCGCACGAGGACATCGTCACCGGCGACGCCGACGAGCCCGGAGCCGAGGCGGAGACGGCGGCTGAGGATGAGACCGACTCGCACCGCGACGAGCCTCCCCGGCCGACGACCGGCAACTGAAGGATCGCGGCATCTGACCGTACCGCGGGACGCTCACACGAAGGACAGGCATAGGTGGCAGCCCCAAACAACAGGTCGTCAGGGTCGCGCACTCCCGCGGGGGGTTCCGGAGGCTCGTCCCCCCGGGCCCGCACCGCGTCCCGGTCAGGAGGCGGCCCGGCGAGGCAGCCTGGCGTAGCCTCGAGGCCCTGGCGGTACCTCGCGGTCCTTGCCGCGCTGCTTATCGTCATGCTCGGCACGATCATCGGCGGCGCCCTGGCGCAACCAGGCGACTGGCACAGCAAGTTCAAGGTCGGACTTGGCCTCGACCTCTCCAGCGGCACCACGATCACGCTGAAAGCCGTCGCTCCGCATGGCGGCGTGCCCACCGAGTCCCAAATGAGCACCGCGATCGGCATCCTGACGAGTCGGGTGAACGGAAAGGGCTTCACCGGGGCCCAGGTGCAGCAGCAGGGCTCGCAGTACATCAATGTCTCGATACCGGGTAAGAGCGCAGAGCAGGTCCAGCCATTGCTGACTGCCGCGCAGCTCAGATTCAGGCAAGTTCTTCTGTGCACGACTTACATCCCCAGCTCGCCCGAGTGCCTAGCAGGCCCCAAACCGGCCGGCGCAGGTCTCCCGTCGGCGGGACCCGTCTCGTCGACCAGCCCGGTTCCGCTTCCGTCGCCGTCGCCATCAGGTGCGGCAAGCTCCCCGCCCGCAGCGACGCCGTCGACGAGCGCTAAGGCCTCTGTTTCACCCTCCGCCAGCACCAAGGCGGGTGGTTCGGGTCAGGCAGCTTCCGCTCGCCAGCTCGCTGCAGGCGCTCAGGCACACGCCGCTCCGCTGACGTCGTCCTCACCGAAGCCATCTGCATCCGCCTCGGCTGGTGCCTCAAGCTCCAGCTCACCAGTGCCGAGCGGTTCCGCGTCACCATCAGCATCGCCCTCTGCCTCCGCGAACGCGCCCGCGGGCACGCTGTATGTCACGGGCAACCAGACTCTGGTCAGCAAGTCGGCGCTCGCCCAGTTCGCGAGGGTGAACTGCGCTGACCCGAAATGGCAGTCGAAGGTCTATGGCACCGACTCGTCAACGTGGAACGCGCCCAAATCCCAGATCGTCTCCTGCGATCCGCAGGGCATCAAGTACGTGCTCGGACCGGCAATCGTCTTGGGCGAATGGCTCAGATCGCCTAGCGCGGGCCTGGACCAGTCCAGCAGCTGGGTCGTCAACTTCAATCTCAACGGGCAGGGCGCGAAGGCGTTCGGCACGGAGACCACCCGCATGTACACCCAGTACTTCAACGCCCAGACGGGTGCTCAGACCTCCGCGCTCGACCAGTTCGCGATCGTGCTCGACGGCAAGGTGGTGTCGGCTCCGAGAGTCCAGCAGCCGATCACGACGGGACAGGGACAAATCAGCGGCAACTTCAACCAGAAATCAGCCGCGAACTTGGCCAACGTCCTGAAATACGGCGCTTTGCCGCTTAGCTTCAATAGTCAGCAAAGCAACTCTGTGTCGGCGCAGCTTGGCCAGGCTCAGCTTACGGCCGGACTGATCGCGGCAGCTATCGGCCTGCTACTCGTCATCATCTACTCTGCCTTGTACTACCGGGGTCTGGCGATCGTCTCGGTCTTGAGCCTCGCAACAGCCGCGCTGCTCACGTGGCTCTCGGTCATCCTGCTCTCCAAATTCCAGGGCTACACGCTGTCCCTGGCGGGCGTCGCCGGGCTGATCGTCGCGATCGGTATCACCGCGGACTCATTCGTCGTATATTTCGAGCGATTGCGCGACGAAGTTAGAGAAGGCCGGTCACTCCGGGCAGCGGTGGAGCGCGGCTGGCAGCGGGCCAGGCGCACAATCATCGTCTCAGACACCGTCTCCTTCCTCGCCGCGCTATTGCTGTACATCTTCGCGATCGGTGACGTCAGAGGCTTCGCTTTCACGCTGGGCCTGACCACGCTGATCGACGTAGTGGTCGTCTTCTTGTTCACCAAGCCGATGGTTAGCCTGCTAGCGAGGACTAAGTTCTTCGGGCAGGGCCACAAATGGTCTGGCCTCGACCCGGCAAGACTCGGCACGCGCTCGCCTTGGCGCGGCTCGCGGTCGGCCACCGCCAGGCCCGCTGCTGGCAGCGCAACCACCGCTACGTCGGTATCGGCTGGCCGGACCACTCCGAAGGAGGCGTGATGTCCCGGCTTGGCAACATCGGCGGTCGGCTGTACCGCGGCGAGGTATCGTTCGACTTCGTCGGCCGCCAGAGGCTTTGGTATAAGATCTCCGCCGCGATTCTGGTGATCAGCATTGGCGCTCTCATCTTCCGTGGCCTGAGTTACAGCGTGGACTTCAAGGGCGGCGAGGTCTACCAGTTCACGACCACCCAGGCTGTGCACGCCAACCAGACACAGGTGGGGAACACGGTGACGGCCGCAGGCGGCGGCACGTCGGTCACGGTTCAGCAGGTCGGTAGTTCGGGCTGGCGCGTGCAAACGCCAACGCTGGACAAGGCCGTGCGCTTCGAGGTCCAGAACGCGCTGGCGGATCGGTTCGTCGGCGGGCACAGCAACCAGGTAAGCCTCTCATCCGTCGGAGCTAGCTGGGGCAGTCAGATCTCGCACAAAGCCCTTGAGGCTCTGATCGCCTTCCTCATCGTGATCGTGGCGTACCTCACATTCGCCTTCGAATGGCGGATGGCCACAGCCGCACTCGTGGCTCTGGTGCACGACATCGTGATCACGGTAGGCGTCTACGCCCTGCTGGGATTCCAGGTCAGCCCGGCGACCGTGATCGGGTTGCTGACCATCCTCGGCTACTCGCTGTACGACACCGTGGTCGTCTTCGACAAGGTCAGGGAGAACACGGCCGGCCTGCTCGTGACCCGCCGGACCACCTACAGCGAGGCAGCCAACCTGGCGCTGAACCAGACGCTGGTCCGGTCCATCAACACCTCGCTGATCGCGCTGCTGCCCGTCGCCGCGATCCTGGCGGTCAGCGTGTTCCTGCTCGGCAACGGCGAGCTGAAAGACCTGTCCCTGGTGCTGTTCGTCGGCATGCTGTCGGGCACGTATTCCTCGATCTGCATCGCCACCCCGGTGCTGGCCGACCTGAAGGAGCGCCAGCCCGAGTTCAGGCAGCTGCGCAAGCAGATCGCCCAGCGGGCTAGCAGCGCTAAGCGGCAGGCGAAGGTGGTGGTTGGTAATGCCACTGGTGCTGGCGCGGTAGTGCAAGACGCGGCCGAGGTACCGGAGCCGCCTGCTGACGCCGTCGAGCCGGAGGCCACGCCCGTGGCGGCAGCGCGCCCAGCAGGAGGTTCGGGCGGGCCCCGGGCGGGGTCCGGGCCGCGCCAGCAGCCAAGGCGGGCAAGCGCATCGCAGCGCCGCCCGTCAGGCAAGAAGAAGCGCAGGTAGCCGCTTGTCCGGAACCGGGGCTGACCTGGGCGGCTCGGCCGCTCCCGGCGGTGGCCCGGGCACGTCGGTCGGCGGGAGCCCGGTAGACATCGCGGCCGTGTTGGGCCGGCTGGTCAGGGACGTCCCCGACTATCCGCAGCCTGGCGTGGTGTTCAAGGACATCACCCCGCTGCTGGCCGACGCCGCGGGATTCGCGGCCGCGGTCGCAGCGCTCGCGGCCGGCTACGTGCAGGTCGACAAGGTAGCCGGGATCGAGGCCAGGGGGTTCATCCTCGCCGCACCGGTCGCCTGCACACTCGGGGTCGGCTTCGTGCCGGTGCGCAAGCTCGGCAAGCTCCCTGGTCCGACCATTGCGGAGACCTACGCGCTCGAGTACGGCACCGCCACAGTGGAGGTCCACGCCGACGCGTTCAAGCCGGGGGAGCGGGTGCTGATGATCGACGACGTGCTCGCCACCGGCGGCACGGCGGCGGCAACCGCCCGGCTGATCAGGCGCTCAGGCGCCGAGGTTGTCTCGCTCGGCGTCCTCATCGAGCTCGGCTTCCTCGGCGGCCGGGCCAGGCTGCCTGACCTGCATATCCGGTCGCTTCTCAGCCTTTAGCCCGCTCACCTTCGCAACCGCGACTTTTCGGCCAGCCCGCTGCGGCGGGCCTCGCTTGCGGGAACACGGACGCGGATACACTGGTTGCTTCAACTGACGCGAGGAGCGGCAGTGGCCGGTGACGTAGCAACGGCCGGGAAGGCCGGGAGCGGAGTCACCCAGGAGGCCGCGGGGCGTAGCCCTGATGAACGTGATCTGCCCGTGGCTGGCAATGGGGTGACCCCGCCAATTGGCGCGCCCGATGGCCAGCCAGGATCCGACGGACAAACCGGTTCCGACGGCCAGACCGCAACGGATACCGCGAACTCGCCCACCCGGTCGATGCCGCGTGACCTCGCCACCGCCGAAGGCTTCGGCCCGCCGCCAGGTGCCACCGGCCACGCCGGGGTCAGGCGCCGCCTCGGCCGGTTCACCTCGCCTCGCGGCGGCGGCGTCAACCCGGTGCTCGAGCCGCTCATCAAGACCGTGCGCTCCACCCACCCCAAGGCCGATATCAAGCTGATCGAGCGGGCTTACGACGTGGCGGCGAAGTGTCACGCTAACCAGTCGCGCAAGAGCGGTGACCCGTACATCACGCACCCGCTGGCGGTGGCCACGATCCTGGCCGAGCTCGGCATGAATCACGACACACTGTGTGCTGCGCTGCTGCACGACACCATCGAGGACACCGCCTACACCCTCGATGAGCTTCGCCGCGATTTCGGCGACGACATCGCGTCGCTCGTTGACGGCGTGACGAAGCTGGACAAGGTCAAGTACGGCGATGCCGCCCAGGCCGAGACCGTCCGCAAGATGGTCGTCGCGATGTCGCGCGATATCCGGGTGCTCGTCATCAAGCTGGCCGACCGGCTGCACAACATGCGGACGCTCCGTTACCTCCCCAGGCCCAAGCAGGAGCAGAAGTCACGGGAGACGCTGGAGATATACGCTCCGCTCGCGCACCGGCTCGGGATGAACACGGTCAAGTGGGAGCTTGAGGATCTCGCCTTCGCGACCCTTTTCCCCAAGCGCTACGACGAGATCGCCAGGCTGGTCTCGGAACGCGCACCGCGGCGCGAGGCGTTCATCCAGGAGGTAATCGAGGAGGTCTACGCCGACCTGCGGGAGGCGAAGATCAAGGCACGGGTGACCGGCCGCCCGAAGCATATGTACTCGGTCTACCAGAAGATGATCGCCAGGAATGTCGGCTTTGACGAGATCCACGATCTGGTCGGCATCAGGGTCCTCGTCGACAGCGTGCGCGACTGTTATGCGGTGCTCGGGTCCGTGCACGCCCGGTGGAACCCGGTTCCAGGGCGGTTCAAGGACTACATCGCGATGCCGAAGTTCAACATGTACCAGTCGCTGCACACGACGGTGATCGGCCCTGGCGGCAAGCCCGTGGAGCTGCAGATCAGGACCTGGGGCATGCACCGGCGGTCCGAGTACGGGGTGGCCGCGCACTGGAAGTACAAGGAAGAGGTCGCGACCGGCCGGAGTCCGTCCGACCTGGCCTGGCTCAGGCAGCTTGTCGACTGGCAGCGCGAGACCGCCGACCCGGCGGAGTTCCTCGAGTCGCTGCGGTTCGAGGTGGGCAGCGCCGAGGTATACGTGTTCACGCCGCGCGGCGAGGTCATCGCGCTGCCCCAGGACGCCACTCCGGTGGACTTCGCCTACGCGATCCACACCGAGGTCGGCCACCGCACCGTCGGCGCCAAGGTCAACGGGCGGCTCGTCCCGCTCGAATCGCCGTTGTCCAACGGCGAGACCGTGGAGATCCTCACCTCCAAAGCAACCGACGCCGGTCCCAGCCAGGACTGGCTCGGCTTCGTCAAGAGCGCCAGGGCGCGCAACAAGATCAAGCACTGGTTCTCCAAGGAGCGCCGCGAGGCCTCAGCCGACACCGGCAAGGCGATGATCGCCAGGACCATGCGCAAGCAGGGCCTGCCGCTACAGCGGCTCGCCACGGCTGATGCGCTCCAGGCGATTGCGATGGAGCTGCGCTACCCGGACCTGGCCGGGCTCTACGCGGCCGTCGGCGACGGTCACGTCAGCTCGCAGTCGGTGGTGTCCAAGCTGGTCAGGTCGGCTGGCGGACTTGCCGGAGCCCAGGATGACCTGGCCGAGGCCACCGTCCTGACCAGGCCCACGAGTCCGAGGCCGGTTACCGGTGACTCAGGCGTAACGGTGGAAGGTGCCGCGGACGTCTGGGCCAGGCTGTCCAAGTGCTGCACGCCGGTGCCTGGCGATAACATCATCGGCTTCGTGACCAGGGGGAACGGAGTATCGGTCCACCGCACGGACTGCATCAACATCTCGCACCTGATCGAGTCCGAACCCGAGCGGATGGTCAAGGTCGTCTGGGCCCCGCGGGAGAGCTCGCGGTTCCTCGCTGCCATCCAGGTCGAGGCCCTGGACAGGACCGGCCTGCTGAGCGACATCACCAGGTCGATCTCCGAGCAGCACGTGAACATCCTGTCCGCATCTGTCACAACGCGGCGCGATCAGGTCGCGCTGAGCAAGTTCACGTTCGAGATGGGCGACCCCGAGCACCTGCGCCACGTCCTGCGGGCAGTCCGCACGATCGACGGCGTCTATGACGCCCACCGTGTGACCAGCTTAAGCGACGGCGCCTGAGCCGGATCTGCGGCTGGTCCGCGCTCGGCTGTCGCGATGTATGGGTGCGCCACCCATCACCACAATCGTGTCTGGGTGGCGCACCCATACACAATGGGCTGGGCCGGGCGGGGGCGGGCCGGGCGCGGGGGCTGGGCCGGGCTGGGGCCGGGGCCTAGGCCGGGCTGGGGCCGGGCCTCAGCCCGCGAGGTCGGCGAGGGTCTTCTCCGCTTCGGCCAGCCATGCCCGCCGGGTCGCCAGGGCCGTCGTCGCGCGGTCGCGGGCGGCCTCGTCACCCTGCTGGTTGGCGCGGTCGAGCTGACCCTCAAGGTTCTCGACCGTCTTGCGGATCTGGTCGACCGTGTCCCTGGCCCGGGACAGCGCCTCGGGATTGGTCCGGCGCCACTGGATGTCCTCGGCCTTGCGGACGGCGTCGTCCACCTTCTTCAGGCCGCCTTCCAGCCGCTCCTGCGCCTCCCTGGCAACGGACCCGATCTTGTCCCAGCGCTGGTGGATCGAACGGAGCGCGGACCGCGCGGCCTTCGCGTCAGTCACCGGAAGCAGCTTCTCTGCCTCGGCGAGCAGCTCGCCCTTAGCCGTGGCTCTCTCGCGCAGCTGGCTGTCCTTGGCGGACATGGCCGCCGAACGGCCCTCAAAGAACGTGGCCTGGGCAGCCCTGAACCGCTTCCACAGTTCGTCCTCGGCCGCCCGGTCGGCTCGTCCTGCCTCCTTCCACGCGGCCATCAGCTCGCGATAGGCGGTGGCGGTAGCGGCCCAGTCGGTCGAGGTGGACAGCTCCTCGGCGCGGCTGACCAGCTCCTGCTTGCGCTCCCGCACGCCTTCCCGCTCCTGCTCGAGCGCGGCGAAGTAGGTCTTGCGCCGCTTGGCGAAGGCGCTCCTGGCAGAAGACATCCGCTTCCAGAGCGCTGCCTCAGCCTGCCGGTCGCCGTGTGGCGCCGCCTTCCACTCGTCGAGCAGTTCCTTAAGCCGTTCCCCGCCGGATTTCCAGTGGGTGGCCTCAGCAGCGAGCTTCTCGGCCTCGGCGACGATCCGGTCCTTGACCGCGATGGCCTCCACCCTGGCGCGATCCCGCGCTGCCTTGTGCTCTTGCTGACGCTGCTCCGCCTGCTCAGAGAGCGAGTCGAGGCGGCGCTTGAGGCCCTCGAGATCACCGACTGCCTTGGCCTCGGCGATGGCGGCGTGCAGCCTGGAGATGGTCGCCCTGACCTGGCCGGGGGCGAGATCGGTAGCGGTGATCCTGCGCTCGAGCAGGCTGACCTCGGTCGCGAGCGAGTCGTACCTGCGGGTGAAGAAGGCGAGCGCCTCATCCGGGCTGCCAGCCTGCCAGATCCCGACCACGCGCTCGCCCTCTGAGGTGCGCACGTAGACAGTCCCGTCTTCAGCTACCCGGCCCCACGGATGGCTTTCGGTGCTCACCGCTTACCTCCAGCTCGGTACCTCACCAGAACATGCCCGGCCTGGCATGCCCAATCAGGTCTTCTTGATGGTCACGCTCTCGATCACGACCTTCTCCTTCGGATGGCCATCGCCGGTCTTGCTGTCCGTGCCGGCCGCAGCCACCTTCTGTATGACGTTCAGACCCGCCACGATGGTGCCGAACGGCGTGTAGTTCGGCTGCAGCTTGGTGTTCTTGTAGACGAGGAAGAACTGGCTGCCGTTGGTACCGGGCCCGGCGTTGGCCATCGCTACGGTTGCCGCCGGGTAGGTCGCTCCAGCCAGGTTCTCGTCGGCGAACCGGTAGCCAGGTCCGCCGCTTCCCGTACCGGTTGGGTCGCCGCATTGCAGCACGAAGATGCCGCTGGTCACCAGGCGATGGCAGTTGGTGTTGCTGAAGTAGCTCTTGCTGGCCAGGTGGACGAAAGAGTTGACCGTGCACGGGGCCTTGGAGTTCAGCAGGTTGATGACGATGTCGCCGCGGTTGGTCTTGATCGTCGCCTGGTAGGCCGCCTTCAGGTCAGGCTTCGCTGGCGGCAGGCCGACCTTGCGGGACGCGGGCGGGCTCGGGGTGTAGGTGCACGTCGTCGCCGTTCCCGACGAGGTGGGGCTGGGAGTGGCCGACGGGGTCAGCTTCGCGCTGGGGCTCGCGCTACTGCTGGTCAGGTGTGCGACCGTGAAGGCCACGATCCCGGCGAGGACAAGCAGGACCACCGCCCCTGAGGCCCACTGCGCCGTGCGGCGAGCCCTGCGCTGCCTATTGGCCTCGCGAGCTTGGCGCCGCTCGTAGCGCTCCCTGGCCAGCTTGCGCTGGCGGTCTTGTTTACCAGCCACCCGCCTTCCCTCCCGTTATGAACCGCTAGGTGTCCTATTGAAACTTCGCGCATGTTATCTGGACCAGGCAAGTACCTACACCTGGTGTTATCGGTTCGACGCAGCAACCGCGCCGTCTTGTAACTGGCGATTCTGGCCGCCGAGTGCCGTGCCGCGGCTGGCCGGCGCCAGCCAAGGCCGGCCATCGGTAGCCTGGTGAGCATCGCGAACCAGCAACCCGCGCACGTGGAACCTGGTCAGGGACCCGACCTGCCGTCCGTGCAGACTAGGAGGCCGCCGTGCTGATCGCCGGATTCCCCGCCGGCTCGTTCGCCGCGAACTGTTACATCGTGGCGTCGGGACCAGGCGCGGAGTGCCTGATCATAGATCCCGGCGAGGCCGCCGAGGCAGGCATCGAAGAGATCATCTCTGAACACCGGCTGCGGCCCGCCGCCGTGCTCGCCACGCACGGCCACATCGACCACATCTGGTCGGTGGCGCCGGTATGCGGCGCGAAGGACATCCCGGCCTACATTCACCCGGCGGACCGGGCGCTGCTCAGCGATCCGGCGCGCGGGCTGTCCCTGATGGCTGGCCAGCAGCTGTTCGGCGGCATCACTTTCAGCGAACCCGATGACGTGCGTGAACTTACGGACGGGATGACCCTCGATCTGGCTGGGGTCAGCCTCGTCGTCGACCACGCTCCAGGGCACACCCCCGGTTCCGTCACGTTCCGGCTGCCAGAGGTGATGTTCAGCGGCGACCTGCTGTTCGCGGGCTCGATCGGGCGGACCGACCTGCCGGGCGGCGACTACCATGCCATCCTCGATAGCCTGGCACGGGTCTGCCTTCCGCTGCCGGACGAGACCGTCGTGCTATCTGGTCACGGCCCGCAGACGACCATCGGCGCGGAGCGGGCATCCAATCCGTTCCTCGCGGGGCTGGCGCCCCCCTCCGATCCCGGGCTGGCGCCCGCCTCGGGCCCGACCCGCGGGCTGTAGCACTAGCACGGTCGGATTCCGGCGCAGGTTACGACAGAAGGGCGAATCCAGATGATCCGCACGCACGAGGCCGGGGCGCTGCGCGCCTCACAGGCGGGCCAGCAGGTCACGCTGGCGGGCTGGGTCTCCAAGCGCCGTGATCACGGCGGCGTGGTCTTCATCGACCTGCGTGATGCTAGCGGCGTGGTCCAAGTCGTCGTCCGCGAGGAGGACGTGGCGCACGAGCTGCGGGCGGAGTTCTGCGTGCTCGTCGCCGGGGAGGTCAGGCGCAGGCCGGCCGGGAACGAGAACCCCGAGCTGCCGACCGGTGACGTGGAGGTTGCCGCCGAGCGGATCGAGATCCTGGCCGAGTCCGACCCGCTGCCGTTTCCGATCGACGGGCACGCGGAGCTGAACGAGGAGGTCCGTCTCAAGTACCGGTACCTGGACATCAGGCGAGCGGAGATGGCGGCGGCGCTGAGGGCACGCTCTAGGGCTGCGTACCTGGTCAGCGACGTCATGCGGGACCACAACTTCGTGAACGTAGAGACGCCGTTCCTGACCAGGTCGACCCCGGAGGGCGCCAGGGACTTCCTGGTCCCGGTCCGGCTGCAGCCTGGCAGCTGGTATGCGCTGCCCCAGTCACCGCAGCTGTTCAAGCAGCTCCTGATGGTCTCCGGGCTCGAACGCTACTACCAGCTTGTGCGCTGTTTCCGTGACGAGGACTTCAGGGCTGACAGGCAGCCCGAGTTCACCCAGGTCGACATCGAGATGTCGTTCATCAACAGAGCCGACGTGGTCGAGGTGGCCGAGGACCTCGTGCAGCGCCTGTGGCGGGAGATCGCCGGCTACGAGCTGCTACGCCCGGTCCCGCAGCTGACCTACGCCGACGCGATGGCCAGGTTCGGATCGGACAAGCCGGACCTGCGGTTCGGCTGCGAGCTGATCGACCTGACGCATTACTTCTCCGGCACGGGCTTCCGCGTGTTCCAGGCCGAGCATGTTGGTGGCGTGGTCATGCCGGGCGGGGCAGGCCAGAGCCGCAAGGAACTCGACGGCTGGCAGGACTGGGCCAGGTCGCGCGGAGCCAGGGGACTGGCTTACGTGCTGATCGCCGCCGACGGCACGGTGTCCGAAGCCGGTCCGGTGGCCAGGCACTTGTCGGCAGATGAGCGGGCCGGCCTGCCCGCTGCCACCGGCGCCGCGCCCGGCGACTGCGTGTTTTTCGCCGCGGGCACGCCGGCCGCGGCGCGGGGCCTGCTCGGGGCGGCGCGACTGGAGATCGGCGCGCGGCGCGATCTGATCGACCCCGCGGCGTGGGCGTTCACCTGGGTGATCGATGCGCCGATGTTCGAAGGCGACGGGGAAGGCGGCTGGACCGCGGTGCACCACCCGTTCACCGCGCCGCTGCCTGACTGGGCGGACAAGTTCACCGCCGAGCCCGGCGGAGCTCTCGCCGACGCCTACGACATGGTCTGCAACGGAACCGAGATCGGTGGCGGGTCGATCAGGATCCACAGCCCCGCAATGCAGCAGCAGGTCTTCGACGTGATCGGGCTGTCCCGCGAGGAGGCGCGGTCGCAGTTCGGCTTCCTGCTCGACGCGCTGCGGTACGGGCCGCCACCGCATGGCGGCATCGCGTTCGGCTGGGACCGCATGCTCATGCTGCTGACCGGCAGGGAGACGATCAGGGATGTGATCGCTTTCCCGAAGGCGGCCTCGGGCAGCGACCCGCTTACCGGGGCGCCGACGCCGATCACGCCGGAGCAGCGCAAGGAGGCCGGCGTGGACGTGATCGTTACGCCTTCAGCGACGCCAGGCCCGCAGCCAGCCGAGCCGGCCGCTGACCGGCGCTGACTGGGGGCGCCCCGGAGTATGGTCTAGCCGTGGCCGCGCGGGATGCACGATCGCAGCAGGGCGCCAGCCTGTTCGACGCTGCAGGTGAGGAAGCTGCTAAGGCAGTGGCGCCGCTCGCCGTCCGGATGCGGCCCAGGGACCTTGACGAGGTCCGCGGCCAGCCGCACCTGACCGGACCCGGCTCGCCCCTGCGCAAGCTCGTCGAGACAGCGGCGCCGATGTCGGTGCTGCTCTGGGGGCCGCCGGGGACCGGCAAGACCACGCTCGCCTACGTCCTGAGCCAGGTAACCAGCAGGCGGTTCGTCGAACTATCGGCCGTCTCGGCCGGGGTCAGCCAGGTCAGGGCGGCGATTGAGGCTGCCCGCGCGGAACTGGGCCTGACCGGGACCCAGACGCTCCTGTTCATCGACGAGGTGCACAGGTTCAACAAGGCGCAACAGGACGCACTGCTGCCCGCGGTGGAGAACAGGTGGGTCTCTTTCGTCGGCGCGACCACCGAGAACCCCTCATTCTCAGTGATCGGCCCGCTGATGTCTCGGTCGCTGCTCCTGACGCTGCGGCCTATCGGTGACGAGGACATGCGCGTCCTGATCGGCCAGGCAGTCAGCGAGGAGCGCGGGCTCGGTGGCATGGTCACCCTTGCCGACGATGCCCAGGGCGAACTCCTGCGGATGGCCGGAGGCGACGCCAGGCGTGCGCTGACCTACCTGGAGGCGGCCGCGCTTGGGCTCGAACCCGGCGGCGTGATCGACTTGGCGGTGCTCGAACAGGCAGTTGACCGGGTCGCTGTCAGATACGACCGGGCCGGCGATCAGCACTACGACGTGATCAGCGCGTTCATCAAGAGCATCAGGGGCAGCGACGTCGATGCGGCGCTGCATTACCTGGCCCTGATGATCGAGGCCGGCGAGGATCCGAGGTTCATCGCCAGGCGGCTGATCGTGCACGCGAGCGAGGACATCGGGATGGCTGATCCGTCTGCTCTCCAGGTGGCGGTCGCGGCGGCGCAGGCGGTCGAGTTCGTTGGACTACCGGAGGTCAGGATTAACCTAGCCCAGGCGGTCATCCACCTGGCACTGGCACCGAAGTCGAACGCGGTCATCAGGGCCATCGGCGCGGCGTCAGACGACGTGCGGTCGGGCCGATCCGGCCCGGTGCCAGCGCACCTGCGTGATGCCAGCTACCGCGGCGCGGCCAGGCTGGGTCACGGCAAGGGCTACCTGTATCCGCACGACTTTGCTGAAGGTATCGTCCGGCAGGATTACCTGCCAGAGGCGGCGGCCGGGCGGCAGTACTATGAGCCATCCAGGCACGGCGCGGAAGCGAGGTACGCGGACCGGGTCGAGCGGATCAGGTCGGTGCTCGAGGGCAGAGCCGGCGACGATGGCGAGCAGGAGCCTGCCGGCCGAGATGGTTGAACCCCGCTGTGCGGCGCGAGCGACAGGCCCGCAGGCGATAGGGTCGGCCCATTGATTGCAGCACGGGCCGGGAAGGGGATCGGGGGCCGATGAACGCCGGGCAGCTGGCAGCGTTGATTGCGGCTGGATTCTTCGCGGTCGCCATGTGCGCGGCCGTCTACGTGCTGGCCAGGCTGGCGAGGCTGATAGCGGTGGCGACCGCCCTGGTGACCAGTTACCAGGCAGGGGCACACGATGTGCTCGCCCGCAGCAGGGCTGCCGTCGAGCGGGCCGACGAGCAGCTGGCCAGGACGGGCGCGCTTGCCGACGGAGTCGACCAGGTAGCCGCGAGCATGTCGGAGCTGTCGGTCCAGGTCTCGGCAGTCGCCGGGACCGCGAGGCTGATCGCTTCCGCGCTGGGGGCCCCGGTCCTGCGGCTGGCGGCGGCCGGCCACGGCGTCCGGCATGCGCTGGCCATCCGCCGGCCGGCTCATGGCCGCGGCCTCCGCGCGGATAGCGCGGCTGCCCAGGTCAGGGCCCTGGCAGATCGGCCGCAGCGATGATCCGCCGGGCCACATGGCTGGTGGTCGGAGCGGCAGCCGGCATCGCCGGGTACCGGAAGCTGAGCAGGGCAGCGAGAACGCTGCTGCCGCAGGGAGAACTGCTGGGTCCGGTCAGCCGCCGATCCGCCGGTGCCGCGCACCAGCGGCAGGCTTCAGGACGCGGCCCCGGCGCGAGAACCGCGGCGTTCGTCCGCGATGTCCGCGCCGGAATGACGGACTACATGGATCGGCACCGCGACACATGAATCGGCGCAGTGCGGCCCAGGCAATACCCTCGTAGGTCAAGCATGGCCCGCCCTGGGTACGCGGGCGCCAGCAGCAGCGACAACCCTAAGGATGGCCGTTGATGGAGTCGGCAGAGATTGCCCGCCGTTTCCTTGACTACTTCGCCCAGCGCGGGCACACCGTCGTCCCGTCGGCCAGCCTGGTCGCCGACGACCCCACGCTGCTGCTGGTCAACGCCGGGATGGTGCCTTTCAAGCCGTACTTCCTCGGCCAGCTCGTCCCGCCCTTCCCGCGCGCCGCCAGCGCCCAGAAGTGCGTGCGCACACCGGACATCGACGAGGTCGGCAAGACCACCAGGCACGCCACGTTCTTTCAGATGCTCGGCAATTTCTCTTTCGGTGACTACTTCAAGGAACAGGCGATACCGCTCGCTTGGGAGTTGCTGACCAGGCCGCAGTCCGATGGCGGCTTCGGATTCCCTGAGGGCAGGCTGTGGGCCACCGTCTACACCGGCGATGACGAGGCCTACTCGATCTGGCGCAACGCGGTCGGCCTGCCGGCCGAGCGGATCCAGCGCCGCGGCCTGGCGGACAACTACTGGCACATGGGCGTGCCAGGGCCAGGCGGCCCGTGTTCGGAGATCTACTACGACCGGGGTCCTGAGTACGGCAGGGATGGCGGGCCGGAGGCCGACGAGGACCGCTACCTTGAGGTCTGGAACCTGGTGTTCATGCAGTACCAGCTGAGCGCTGTCCGGAGCAAGACCGACTTCGATACGCAGGGCGAGCTGCCGTCGCGCAACATCGACACCGGCATGGGCCTAGAGCGGATGGCCGCGCTGCTGCAGGGCGTCGACAACATCTACGAAGTCGACACGATGTGGAAGGTGCTCGAGCGGGCAGCGGAGCTGACCGAACAGAAGTACGGACGCGACCACGCCAGCGATGTCGCGTTGCGGATCGTCGCGGACCACGTCAGGTCGGCGGTCATGCTCGTCGCGGACGGCGTCATCCCGTCCAACGAGAGCCGCGGCTACGTGCTGCGCCGGATCGTCAGGCGCAGCGTGCGGAACCTGAGGCTGCTCGCCGGATCCCAGCGCGGCGGCGGCGGCGGCCTGGCCGCGTCGGGCGAGCGCTACCTGCACGAGCTCGCCGCGGTCGCGATCGGCGCGATGGGCGACCAGTACCCGGAGCTGCTAACCGTTGCGCCCAACATCCACACCGTGCTCGACGCGGAGGAAGCCGCGTTCCTTGGCACGCTGCGGACCGGCACGGCCATCTTCGAGGCGGCAGTGGAGGAAGTCACGCGCCGGGGCGAGCGGACGCTAGCCGGCGTGCAGGCGTTCCAGCTGCACGACACGTACGGGTTCCCCATCGATCTCACCCTGGAGATGGCGGCCGAGCAGGGCCTGGTGGTCGACGAAGAAGGTTTCCGGCGCCTGATGGCCGAGCAGCGGCAGCGCGCGAAGGACGACGCAGCGGCGAAGAAGACGGGAAACGCGGATATCTCCGTTTTCGCCAAATTCCTTGAGCAGACCGGCAAGGTCACCTTCACCGGTTACGACGAAGTCGCCTCAGACGGGACTGTGCTCGGGCTGCTGGCGGGAGGCGTGCCGGTGCCCGCGGCGGGTGCGGGCACTGAGGTCGACATCGTGCTAGACCGAACGCCGTGCTACGCCGAGGGCGGCGGCCAGCTGGCCGACATGGGCATCATCCGATCGGCGGGCAGCGGCGCGAACGCCGGGGCGACGGTCGAGATCCTCGATGTCCAGGCGCCAGTTCCCGGGCTGATCGTCCACCGGGGGCGGGTGACCGTCGGCGAGATCACCGTCGGTGACATGGTGCACACCGAGATCGACATCGGGCGCCGCCGGGCGATCTCGCGATCGCACACGGCGACCCACCTGGTGCACCGGGCCTTCCGTGGCGCGCTCGGCGAGTCAGCTGCCCAGGCCGGCTCGGAGAACTCGCCAGGCCGCTTCAGGTTCGACTTCACTGCGATCGGGGCCGTGCCGCCTGCCGTGGTTGCAGACGCCGAAGACGAGGTCAATGAGGTGCTGATCAACGACCTCGACGTTCGTGCCTTCCACACTTCGATCAAAGAGGCGCGGGCATTGGGCGCGCTCGCGCTGTTCGGGGAGAAGTACGGCGAGCAGGTCCGCGTCGTGGAGGTGGGCGACTACTCGCGGGAACTGTGCGGCGGCACGCACGTCGCGAGGTCGGGCCAGCTTGGCCTGGTGAAGATCCTGGGCGAGTCCTCCATCGGATCGGGCGTGCGGCGAGTCGAGGCGCTGGTCGGAATCGACGCGTTCCGGTTCCTTGCGCGGGAGAGCCTGCTGGTCAGCCAGCTCACCGAGCAGCTCAAGGCGCGGCGGGCTGACCTGCCGGATCGGATCGCGGGCATTGTGACCAGGCTCCGCGACGCCGAGCGGGAAATCCAGCGGATGCAGTCGGCTCAGCTTGCCGATGCAGCCGCCGACCTGGTCTCGGGCGCGGCCGAGGTGAACGGCGTCGTCTACGTTGCGCATCAGCTGCCCGACGGTACCCCGGTGGACGGCATCAGAAAGCTCGCCCTCGATATCCGGGGCCAGATTCCGGCCGGACGGGCCGGGGTCGTGGTGACAGCCGGAGTTCCCGCCGACAGGCCGGCGATTGTCGTGGCAGTAAACGACGCGGCACGAGCCCGTGGCCTGACCGCTGGCGCGCTGATCGGTACTGCGACCGCCGTACTCGGCGGCCGTGGCGGCGGGCGGGACGACATTGCCCAGGGCGGAGGCTCAGCGCTTGGGGTGCGCGCAGGTCAGGTGCTAGCCGAGGCGTTTAGTGCGGTTCGCGATGTTATTGACGGCATCGGTTCTTCGGGTAGCGTAACGTGAGACCGTGCCGCAGCCGAGTTGTGTCGATTCTGAGATCAGGCGCCCGGAGCCCGATCCATTGAGACTGGGCATCAGGCTCGCCGTCGACGTCGGATCGGTTCGGATCGGGGTCGCGAGTTGCGACCCTAGCGGCCTTATCGCCAGCCCGCTTGTTACGGTGCGCCGTGGCACGGGCGACCTGGCCGAAATTGCCAGCCTGGCGGCTAGCCGGCGCGTGATGGAGATTGTCGTCGGTCTTCCCACAGGTCTTTCTGGATATCCTGGACAGGCCGCTGACCAGGCACGAGACTTTGCTGAAGCGCTCGCTGACGTCGTCGCGCCGGTTCCAGTCAGGCTAGTCGACGAGCGTTTCACCACCGTCATCGCTCACGCCGCGCTTCGCCAGGGCGGCCGCAATTCCAAGGAGCGCCGTACCGTGATCGACCAGGCTGCGGCAGCGCTGCTGCTTCAGGGAGCGCTCGACGCCGAGCGTCAGACCGGCTGTCCGCCTGGCGAAGTTGTGGGCCGCGCCAAACGCGGCGGTGGCTGATGGCCAAAGATGGGAGGCACTTGCCGCGGAGCGGTCGACGCCGGCCGGACCGCGATGACTATCCCGCCGAGGATGACTACGGCGATCACCAGGGGCGCAGCGGCCATGGTGCGGCTTACCCGTCCGCCGACGGGTACGGCCAGCGGCCCGGATATAGCTCGGAGGACAGGTCTGGCTGGCCCGGCCAGTACGGGCAGGCTGGCGGCTATGGCGAATCGGACCGCTATGGCAGCCCGAACGATTACGGCGATCAGGCCAGCTACGCTGACCCGCGCAGGTACGGCGACCAGCCCGAGTACGGGGACCAGGACCGATACCGGGAGCTGAACGGATACGGCGACCCAAACCGCTACGGCGACCCAAACCGCTACGGCGACGCGAACGGCTACGGCGACCCGAAGGGCTACGGCGACCCGAACGGCTACAGCGCGCAGGCTGGCTATGGCGAACAAGGCGGCTATGGCGAACAAGGCGGCTACGGCGCTCAGGGCGGCTACGGCGGGCCGAGCGGATATCCCCGGCCAGACGGTTATGGCGACCATGGCGGCTACGTCGAACCCGGTTACGCAGAGCCGGGGTATGAGCAAACCGGTTACGGCGACTCGGGTGACTACGGCGACGGGCCAGGCAGCCGGGGACGGCACTCCGGTGGATCAGCCGCCGGCCCGCTAGATCCGACGAGTCACGGGCCGTATGACGATGGCGCCTACGCGCCGGACGTCGATACGAATCCATACGGACCGGGTTCGTACGGCCCCGCTGACCCATATGGCAGGGGCACGCCGGGATCGTACGGATCGGACGCTGACTACGGACGTAGCGGCCGGTCCGAGCCGGGTGACGTGGGCACAGGACACGAGCGGGACCCGGACTCTGGCTACCAGTGGCAGGGTCCGTACGGCGCGGCTGATCCGCTGGGGCCTGCTTCCTACGACCCAGGCTCCAATGCCGCCGGTTCCGCGCCGGGTTACGACACAGGAAGCTTCGGCCGTGCGGACACAGGCTCGCACGGCGGCTGGGCCTTCACCCCAGGAGCTAGGGGTTACGACTCCGACCCGCTCGACCAGGGAACCGAATCGCTGCCCGGTTCGTCGGCGGGCAGGTTTGGCCCAGACTCCGGGACGTTCGGCCGGCCAGATACCGGCTCGTTCGGCCGGCCAGATACGGGCTCGTTCGGTCGGCCGGATACCGGCTCGTTCGGGCGGGATGACTCGGGGACCTTCGGCCGGCCAGACGTCGGTTCGTTCGGCCGGGGCGAGGACTACGAAGGCAATCATGATCCGGCCCAGGACACCGGCAGCATCCGGTGGACCTCGGGACCGCCGGCGGTCAAGCTCCGCGGCGATCGCGACGGAGAAGACCCAGCAGTTCCTGTGCGCAGGGCGCTGCCCGCTGCCTCCAGCGGCGCCGCCGGCGGCTACGCCGATTGGCGCGATGATCCCGTCGATGACGACTGGGAGGATGATGCGGGCGGCGGGCTGCTGTCGCGCCGCTTCGGGCGCGGCGGCGGCCGCGACGCAGGCGACGGCGGCCGGGCTGGCGGCCGCAGGCCCCGGCGCGTGCGCGGCAAGGCCGCCTTCGTCGCCGCGATCTTGACGGTGGGGTTTGTGACCAGTATCGCCGCCGCGTTCGGCTACGAATACGTGCATACCTGGATCACCAACCGGTACGGCGATTATTCCGGTGCCGGCACGGGCAAGGTGCAGATCACCGTTACGCAAGGGGACACGCTGGCGGGACTGGGACCGCAGCTGCTCAACAAGGGCGTTATCGAGGCGCTGCGGCCCTATGACACCGCCGCTGCCGCCGCGTCTGGCACGCTTCAGCCGGGTGTCTACCGGCTGCACCATCACATGAACTCCGCCATCGCGGTGACATACCTGCTGAACTCCAAGTACCGCTCCGATATCAAGGTCACGATCATCGAGGGCACCAGGGCAAGCGCGATAGCCGCCATGCTGGCTAAGAAGACGGGCATCAAGGAAAGCGACTTCCTCAAGCTCATCAACCATCCGCCTGCCTCGCTTGGCCTGCCGACCTGGGCAGCGGGGACGACCGCTGAAGGATTCCTTTTCCCCGACACGTACAGCATCCTGCCCAAGGAGTCAGCGCTGCAGATAGTGCAGACGATCGTGCGCGAGTTCAATAGCAAAGTCGCGAGCATCAACCTGGTGAGTGAGGCGCCGAAGGTAAGTACCACGCCGTGGCATGTGCTCATCGTCGCCAGCCTGGCGCAGGCCGAGAGCGGACCCGACGATTTCGGCAAGGTGGCCCGCGTTGCCTGGAACCGGCTGGGCCAGCACATCGCTCTACATTTCGACAGCACCGTCTTCTACGGCCTTGGCATACCCGGCAATCAGAACGCGGCGGCGACGAGCGCGCAGATCAAGAAGGACACCCCGTACAACACCTACATTCACACTGGCTTGCCGCCAGGCCCGATCGGCAACCCCGGCTTGGAAGCAATCAAGGCGGCACTGCACCCGACGCACGGAACGTGGCTGTACTTCATAACCGACCTGAAGACCAGCAAGACCTACTTCACCGCCAGCTACGCGCAGTTCCAGCAGTGGCAGAAGAAGTTCCAGAGCTGACGCAGGACGGTCGGCGCCGGGTACGGGCGGCGGTGCTCGGCTCGCCGGTGTGCCATTCGCTGTCGCCCGTCTTGCACACGGCCGCCTATGCCGAGCTCGGCCTGACCTGGTGGCGCTACGAGGCGATCGAGTGCGACGGTACCGGGCTGTCGGCCCTGCTCGACCGGTGCGGGCCTGACTGGGTCGGCCTGTCGCTGACTATGCCGCTAAAGCGGACCGTGCTCCCGCTGCTTGACCGGATCGATCCCCTGGTCGCCGACGTGGGCTGCGCCAATACGGTCCTGTTCGCCGCCGCGCAGCGCTTGGGCTACAACACGGACGTCCCAGGTATGGTCCGCGCGCTTTACGAACATGGTGTCGGCACCAGCGGGCCGGCTCTGGCGGGCGCGCAGTCAGCGTCCCGGGGCACGCAGCCAGCGCGGGCCAAGCCAGCCGGCCCCGCGCTGATACTCGGTGGCGGCGCCACGGCGTGCGCGGCCATCGCCGCTCTGCGCGACCTAGGCGAGCGGTCGGCCGCAGTCGCTGTCCGTGATCCCAGGCGCGCCGGCGGCCTGCTTGCTGTTGCGGACCGGCTCGGCATCGCGGCCGAACTCCGGCCGTTCGACGCATCGGCGCTGGCAGGCGCCCGCGTGATCATCTCGACGGTGCCCGCCGGAGCCGCTGACGTCGCGGCGCGTGCGCTCACCCAGCAGTGTCCAGCGCCCGAGGTGGTGTTCGATGTCGTCTACCACCCGTGGCCAACGGCTCTTGCCAGCGCCGCCGAGCAGGCCGGCGCTGTTGTCGTCCCCGGATTCGATCTGCTGCTGCGTCAGGCCGCGCTTCAGGTCGAGCTGATGACAGGCAGGCCAGCCCCGGTCGAAGCGATGCGCCGCGCGGGTCACGCCGAGCTGGCCAGGCGCGCCGCGCAGTAGCAGGCCTCCGGGTCCCGGCGCCTGGCGTGGCGTGAGCTTGCCGCGGCTGGTTAAGGGGACAATCAGGCGTGACCTGGCGGCTGGAGCAGCAATGGCCGAACTGACCTGCATCGAGATCTGCGCGGGCGCGGGCGGCCAGGCGCTGGGGCTCGAGCACGCTGGTTTCGCGCACGCCGCAGTCGTGGATATCGATCCGGATGCCTGCGAGACCCTTCGCAGGAACCGGGGCTCGCAGTGGAAGATCATCGAGGCGGACGTGGCTGTAGTGAACGGTGCTGAGTTCCGCGGCGTCGACCTGCTCGCGGGAGGAGTGCCGTGCCCGCCGTTTTCGGTCGCCGGACATCAGCTTGGGGCAGCCGACGAGCGTGATCTGTTTCCCGAGGCGCTACGGCTCACCAGCGAGATCCAGCCGCGTGCCGTCCTGCTCGAGAACGTGCGCCGCTGGCCGCTGGCCGGTTCGACGCTTACCGGGCGCAAGTCGTGGCCAGACTGGGCGAGCTTGGCTACCAGAGCTGGTGGCGGCTCATGCACGCGAGTGATCATGGCGTGCCGCAGCTGCGGCCGCGACTTGTGCTGGTCGCGGTCAGGCGGCCATGGGCAGCGGCTTTCCGCTGGCCGGCGCCCTCAGCGGCGCGGCCGTCCACGGTCGGTGCGACGCTCGCCGACCTGATGTCAGCCAGAGGCTGGCCAGGCGCCGCTGACTGGCTGAGCCGAGCCGCCGGGATTGCGCCCACGATCGTCGGCGGCCGCAGGAAACACGGCGGGCCCGATCTCGGCCCGACTCGCGCGAGGCAGGCGTGGCGTCAGCTCGGGGTCGATGGCCTCGGCATCGCCGATGCGGCGCCGGACGAGTCGTTCCCGCCTCTGGCCGCGCCCAGGCTGACCACCCGGATGGTGGCCAGGCTCCAGGGATTCCCTGACACCTGGGAGTCTGCCGGCCGCAAGACTGCGGCCTACCGGCCGGTCGGCAACGCCTTTCCGCCGCCGGTCGCCCGGGCAGCCGGCCTGGCGGTGGCGGCCGCGCTGACATGATCACCGGCGGTCGGCATCGTCGTAGCGAGCAAGCACAACCCGGGAATAGCACAGTGCGGAAATAGCCGCCGGGGCTGGCCGGTTATAGCAGGAGCCCGCAGTAGCCGGGGCCCGGCGATGGAACCTACAGTCAGCGACGACGACTGGGCACCGATGATGCGCTACGCTTGGCGGGAGAACTTAGGCCCGGGGCATGCCGGGCCGCAAGCGGAGGACCACCTCGGCCACCTCCCACCTTGTCAGCACAGCTGCGCCAGCGGTGCGGCCCTGCCGGCGGGTATCCAATCCGATCAGTTACCGAGCTGGCCGGAAGGCCGGACGCTCCGGCTGGCGCGCCTACGGCGGGCCAGCGTACGGGGCGTTGCGTGGCAACGCTGCGCAGGCAGGGATGTCTGCGTGGCAGGAGCCGTGCCCGTGGTGGCCCCGCATGCAAGCCGTGCGGGGCTTTTCTGCTTCTCACGGCGAGCTGCGCGAAGCACCCGCGCCGGGACAGTCCCGGCTCGGGATGAGAAGTGACGTTGGAGGTCACATCAGCACTGAACCTCGTATAAACGACCGTATCCGGGTACCTGAAGTCCGGCTCGTTGGCCCGTCAGGTGAGCAGGTCGGCATCGTCTCGATCACCGACGCGCTCCGGCTGGCTCAGGAGGCCGATCTCGACCTCGTCGAGGTTGCGCCGACGGCGCGTCCGCCGGTCGCCAAACTCATGGACTTCGGCAAGTTCAAGTATGAGTCGGCGCTCAAGGCCCGGGAGTCGCGCAAGAACCAGGCGCAGACGGTCATCAAGGAGATCAAGATCCGGCCGAAGATCGATCCGCACGACTACGGCACCAAGAAGGGGCACGTCGAGCGGTTCCTGCGGCAGGGAGACAAGGTCAAGGTGACGATCATGTTCCGGGGTCGCGAGCAGTCCAGGCCGGAGCTTGGATACAAGCTGCTCCAGCGGCTAGCCGGCGATGTTGAGGAACTTGGCTTCGTCGAATCGCAGCCTAAGCAGGACGGCCGGAACATGATCATGGTCATCGGGCCGCACCGCAAGAAGTCCGACGTCAAGGCGGTTCGGACCCAGGATCGGGCCAGCGCCAGGGCAGCGGCACCGGCAGCACCGGGGGCCGGCCAGGAGGATCAGGCGGCCTCGACGGCGGCGCGAGCAGCCGCGCCCAGGCCGGCCAGCCGCCAGGCAGCGGCTGGACCGCCCTCCGGAAGCCAGGACGACTCGGGGGGCCAGGGGCCGCGGCCTAGCGAGGCATCTGTTGGCCCGAGGCCAGGCGCAGGGTCGGCGACGGGCCAGACGGACGCATCGCGCGAGACGGACGCATCGCGCGAGATGGACGCATCGCGCGAGACGGACGCATCGCGCGAGACGGCCGCATCGGGCCAGACGACGCCCAGGCCGGGTCCGCCCAGGCCTGCCACGGCCGGATCTCCCGGATCGGCCAGGCCGGCGGCGTCCAGGACGGCGGCGCCAAGGCCCGGTCCGCCCGGAGGCGGTCCGCGGCCCGCGGCACCCAAGCCGGGTCCGTCGGGCGGCGGTCCGCGGCCCGCGGCACCCAAGCCGGGTCCGTCGGGCGGCGGGGTCAGGCCGGCCGCTCCCAGGCCTAGTGCGCCGCGCCCGCCTGCCAGCAAGCCCGGCGAGGCAAGCCCGGTTCCGACGCCCCGAGCGAGGTCGGCCGGGCAGGGCGCGGCCGGCGCAGATGCCGGAGGCTGACGAGCCTAGCCACCTGGAGAACGAAGACTTGCCCGCCTGACCCCCATTGTCGGCGGGCCGAGATAGGACGCGTGCCGCAAGCACGCCAGGAACGAGGGAAGCGGCCACATGCCGAAGATGAAGACACACAGCGGCGCCAAGAAGCGGTTCCGCCTCACGGCAACCGGAAAAATCATGCGCCGCCGCGCCAATCGTGCCCACTACCTGGAGCACAAGCCAAGCACCAAGACCCGTCGCCTGGCGCCCTATGTGACGCTTTCACCCGCCGACGCCAAGAACATGAAGAAGCTGCTGGGCAAGTGACCCGGTCCGACGTGAGGGAGTCGAACAGATGGCACGCGTAAAGCGGGCGGTCAATGCCCACAAGAAGCGCAGGGTTGTGCTGGAGCGGGCGAGCGGGTACCGCGGCCAGCGCTCCAGGCTGTACCGCAAGGCCAAGGAGCAGACGCTCCATTCCATGACGTATGCCTACCGCGACCGCAAGGATCGCAAGGGCGCGTTCCGCCGGCTCTGGATCCAGCGCATCAACGCTGCTGCGCGCGCCGACGGCATCACCTACAACAGGTTCATCCAGGGATTGAAGACTGCGGGCGTGGAGGTGGACCGCAAGATGCTCGCCGAGCTTGCCGTTGCCGATCCCGCGGCCTTCTCAGCGCTCGTGGTTGTTGCCAGGCAGGCTCTTCCCGCCGACGTGAACGCGGCAGCGGCCTGACCGCTGCCGGCCGAGGCACAGCCATCGCGTGGAGGGCATGGTTACTCACATCCGTTCCCCTCGGGTCAGGGCAGCGCGATCCCTCGCCAAGCGCGCGCTTCGCGAGCGGTCCAGGCTCTTCCTGGCGGAGGGTCCACAGGCGGTGCAGGAGGCACTCGGTCAGGACACCGCGGACGGTCCGGTAATCACCGAGCTCTTCGTGACCGGGGCGGCCAGATCGCGGCATGCCGGGCTGGTTGAGGCTGTGGCGCGGACGGGAGCGCCGGTGCATACAGTTAGCGGCGAGGTGATGGCTGAGCTCGCTCAGACGGTGACCCCGCAAGGCCTGCTCGCCGTCTGCCGGTTCATCCACGTTCCGCTCGCCGAGCTGGTCGCGGCCTCGCCCCGGCTCGTGGCCGTGCTCGCCAACGTCAGGGATCCGGGCAACGCCGGCACCGTGCTGCGCACCGCGGATGCGGCAGGCGCCCAGGGGGTGATCTTCGCTGATGCGTCGGTAGACCCGTACAACGCCAAATGCGTGCGATCGTCGGCAGGATCGCTGTTCCACCTGCCGCTCGTGCTCGGTGTCTCGGTCGGCGAGGCCGTGACGGCGCTGCGCGGAGCCGGTCTTGCGGTGCTGGCGGCGGACGGCGGAGCCGTGCTGGGGCTTGACGAACTGGACCGCGAGGACCGGCTGACGGCGCCGACCGCGTGGCTGTTCGGCAACGAGGCCTGGGGGCTTCCCGCCGAACTCGTGGCGCTTGCCGACGATGCCGTCGCTGTTCCCATCTACGGCCACGCCGAGAGCCTGAACCTAGCCGCAGCCGCGGCTGTCTGCCTGTACGCCTCGGCGCGTGCCCAGCATGGGGGTGCCGCTCAGGCCCGTTGACACGCTAGGCTTCTGCTCACGTTGCGTCATGGCAGGCATCGGGATGGGTCACCGCATGCGAGAGTGACGCGGCATCTGCCGACCGTGGGTTAACCCCCGGACCCCGGACGGCCTTATTAGGCATGCCGGGGTAGCAGCGTGGCTGGGGGCATCAGTCCGATGTGGACCGGCGAATGAGTGCGGTGGCTACGAACGCAGGCGGTCGCCCGCAACGTTCTGGCGGTCCGCAATGGCCTGGCGACGTGCCGCTACCCGCCCAGGTGTTCGGGCCTGGCGACCTGCTGAGCGCCGACGAGCTTCCTGATGGCCTGGTGGTCGCGGATGAGTGCGGCAGGGTCGTCATCTTCAACCGGGCCGCGGAGCGGCTCACCGGGATCGGAGCCGACCAAGCGCTTGGCCGGGACCTGGTTGCCGCGCTGCCGCTCGCGGACGCCGAGGGCCGCTGCTGGTGGCGGCAGTCCCGGCCCTACGACGGACTGGCGATCCGCACGCGGCACCCCGAGCGTTCGCTGTACCTGCCCGACAGCACGGAACTGCTGGTCACGATCGGCTACCAGCGCGGTCCGCGGCACCGCGCGTCCCGGGCGGACTGGCCGTGCGAGCGAGGAGCCGTCCGCAGGCTCACGATCACGCTGCGCAGCGCCCAGCAGCGGGCGAGGCTCGAGCGGACCAGGGCCGACCTGGTGTCCACCGTGGCACACGAACTGCGGTCCCCGCTGACCAGCGTGAAGGGTTTCACCGCGACCCTGCTCTCGAAATGGGCGCGGTTCACCGATGACCAGAAGCGGGTCATGCTTGAGACGGTCAACGCCGACGCCGACCGCGTGACGCGCCTGATCACCGAGCTTCTCGACGTCTCGAGGATCGAAGCCGGCCGGATCGAGCTGCACAGGGAGCTGGTCGACCTGCGCGCCAGGGCCGCGGCGATCGTGGCTGGGCGGGTCGCGGCCGGGGATCCCGAGTCGCGGTTCAGGATCGAGGCAGCAGACGGGCTGCCTGAGGTCTGGCTGGATGCCGACAAGATCGACCAGATCCTCGCGAACCTTATCGAGAATGCGATCAGGCACGGGGCTGGTACGGTTACTACCGTGATCGAGTCGGCAGCGGTCCATGGCGAACCGGGAGTCGCGGTTTCCGTCCGCGACCAGGGTCCGGGGATCGCGCCTGAGTTCGCGCCGAGGGTGTTCCGTCAGTTCTGGCGCGCGAAGCGCAGGGGCGGGGCCGGCCTCGGCCTGTTCATCGTCAAGGGCCTGGTCGAGGCCCACGGCGGCTCCATCATTGTCGCGCAGGCGCCAGGCGGCGGCGCGGAGTTCCGATTTATCATGCCCGCTGGCGTGCCAGAGCACGGCTGACCAGATCGGCCCTGACCAGATAGGCACTGACCGGCGGGCGTACGGGAAATCCGAGCGGCGGCGTGTTCCGCGGTTAGCCAGGTCGCCATTTCGGGGTGCGGGACTGGCCCGGTGCGGCAGCAGCGGGTGCGGGCCGTTGCGCAAAGATCGTGAATCTCGCCGCTGACCGACTTCTGCGACATCTAGGAGAACAGGACGATGTCCGCACCGAACAACACCTATGACCCGGTCCGCGTGGCCGCGCTGGCGCCGGCTGAGGTCGAGCGAATGACGGAGGAGGCGCTTGCCGCGATCGCGGCAGCGTCCACCTTCGATGACCTGAAAGAGGCCGAGGTTGCGCACCGCGGCCGGCAGGCGCCGCTGACGCTGGCGAGCGCGGAGATCGGCGCGCTGCCGCCTGAGGCGAGGGCCGAAGCTGGCCGCCGGGTCGGCGTCGCGAAGAAGCGGCTCGATGACGCGCTCGCCGCGCGTCATGCCGACCTCGAAGCCGACCAGGACCGGCGGGTACTCGGGGAAGAGAAGGCCGATGTGACCCTGCCGTGGGACAGGTCCCCGGCGGGCGCCCGGCACCCCGTCGCGACACTGTCCGACCGGCTGGCGGACGTCTTCATCGGGATGGGCTACGAGATCGCCGAGGGACCCGAGGTCGAGGCCGAGTGGTACAACTTCGACGCCCTGAACTTCCCGCCTGATCATCCCGCCAGGGAGATGCAGGACACGTTCTTCATCGGCGATCCATCCAGTGCTGACCAGAACCGTGCCCCGCGGTCTGGCATGGTGCTGCGCACGCATACCTCGCCAGTGCAGATCAGGGCCATGCTGACCAGGCCGCTGCCGCTGTACGTCGTCAGCCCGGGCAAGTGCTTCCGCAGTGACCCGCTCGATGCCACCCACAGCCCCGTGTTCCACCAGATCGAGGGACTGGCCGTGGACGAGGGCCTGACGATGGCCGACCTTCGCGGTGCCATCACCGCGTTCGTCGAGGCGATGTTCGGCGAAGGGCTGCGGACGAGGTTGCGGCCCGACTACTTCCCGTTCACCGAGCCATCGGCCGATGTGTCGATGGAATGCCACGTCTGCCGCGGCGCCTCGGTCAAGCCTGGCGCCCCGCCGTGCCGCGTTTGCAAGTCCCAGGGCTGGATCGAGATCGCAGGCTGCGGCATGGTCAACCCGCGCGTCCTCGTGGCCTGCGGCATCGACCAGGAACGCTACAGCGGGTTCGCGTTCGGGCTCGGCATCGAGCGCTCGCTGATGATCAGGAACGGCCTGAGTGACATCAGGGACGCGATCGAGGGCGACGTCAGGTTCTCCTGCGCGTTCGGAGCGGAGGCGCCATGCTAGTCCCGCTTTCCTGGTTGCTTGAGTACGCCGCGGTGCCCGAACCTGTCGATGTCGGCGAGGTCGCGCGGCGGCTCACTGCGATCGGCCTGGAGATCGAGGGGATCGAGCAGGTCGGGCACGACATCAGCTCGGTCGTCGTGGCCAGGGTCCTGGAGATCGACGAGCTGACCGGGTATAAGAAGCCGATCAGGTACTGCCGGGTCACCACGGGCGGGGTAACGACGGGCGGGACCTCGGCCCCCGACGCGGGGGGCTCCGGGGGGTCGTCCCCCCGGGCAAACACTGAGCGGTGGGTCATCTGCGGCGCCGTCAACTTCACGGTGGGCGACCTCGTGCCGCTGGCGCTGCCCGGCGCCGTGCTGGCCGGCGGCCGCGAGATTGGTGTCCAAGAGTCCTACGACCGGTTGTCGGAGGGCATGATCTGCTCGCCGGCCGAACTCGGTCTTGGCGACGACCACACCGGGATCATGGTCCTGCCGCCGGACGCGCCACTTGGGGTCGACTTCACGGCCTACGCCGGGCTGCGCGACGTCGTGCTTGACGTGAACGTCACCCCCGATAAGGGGCATGCCCTGTCCGT
>WNFL01418837.1_pt1 | contig 68829 bp, 68 predicted proteins | sample 5400361 | NCBI WGS metagenome assembly WNFL01 (sample SAMN13153351, study PRJNA577476) | soil metagenome | isolation source: 40 cm soil on Douglas fir-dominated hillslope | place: USA:California | collected 2013-09-17 | reverse complement strand
GCTCAGCGCTGGCGGGTCTCCGTGGCCGGCGCGGCGCCGGGATGGGTCGCGCTGCCCATCGCCTACTCGCCCCTCTGGATCGCCCGCGCCGACGGCGCGGCGCTCGGGATCCGCCGCGACGAGCAAGGCCTGCTCGAGGTCGCGCTGCTCGCGCCCGGCTCGTCCGTGGAGCTCGAGCATCGCCCGGGTATCGCCGAGTGGGCCGGCGTCGCGCTGAGCCTGGCCGCGATCATCGCCCTTCTCGCGACCTGGTGGCGGCGGGCCTCGCGCGTGTGAGCGGATCCGCCCGTCTGGGCGCGCTGCCCGTCGCCCTCTTGCTTCTCTGCTGCCTCGTCTGGGGCCTGAACCAGGTGGCGATCAAGGTGGGCGTGGCCGGTATCTCCCCCCTGATGGGCGCGGGGCTGCGCTCGCTGGTGGCCGCCGCGCTCGTCTGGCTCTGGTGCGGGCTGCGGGGCGAGCCGATGTTCCGCCGCGACGGCACCGGGCCGTTCGGTCTCCTCATCGGCCTGTTGTTCGCGGGCGAGGTCGCGCTCATCTACTGGGGCCTGGCCTACACCACCGCGTCGCGGAGCGTGATCTTCCTGTACTCGGCGCCCTTCTTCGTGGCCCTGGGCGCGCACCGCTACATCGCGGGCGAGCGCCTGACCAGGGCGCGCACCGCCGGCCTCGTGGTGGCCTTCGCGGGGCTCTGCCTGGCCTGCGCCGACGCGCTCCACCTGCCCTCGCGGCGGGAGCTCTTCGGCGACATGCTCGAGCTGGCGGCCGGCTTCCTGTGGGGCGCCACGACCGTAGTGATCAAGAAAGGCGGCCGCGCGCCGCTCACGCCCTCGCGGATGCTCTTCTACCAGCTCGCGATCTCGAGCGGGGCGCTGATCGGCGCGTCGCTGGCCCTGCGGGAGCCGGGCGTCGTCGCCCCGACGGTGCCGGTGCTGGCCGCGCTCGCCTACCAGGCGGTGATCGTCGCGTTCGCGTCCTACCTGGCGTGGTTCTGGCTGCTGCGGCGCTACCCCGCCTCCGACCTCGCCCCGTACCTCTTCTGGACGCCGCTCGCCGGCGTGCTCGCGGGCTGGGTGTTGCTGGGCGATCCGCTGAGCGCCAACCTGGCCGCCGCCGCGGCCCTCGTGGCTCTCGGGATCTACCTGGTGAACCGTTGAGCTACTCGGCGCCGACGGTGTGGGAGAAGCGGGTCTGGCCGAGCCCGTCCACGATGCGCACCGTGAGGCCGGCCGCGTCGATCGCGATGTCGCCGAAGTTGGCGCTGCCGCCCAGGCTCCACAGCGAGCGTGGGGTGAGCGCGGCGTCGAGCGGACGCGGCTTGCCGGGGGAGGCCGAGAGCGGGCCCGCGATGAACTCGTGGAAGGACCAGTCGGGGGTCGGGTGGTGGCGAATCAGCTCGGCGTGGTGCACGTCGCCGGCGAGCACCACGAGGTTCTTCACGCCGCGTCCACGCAGGGCTCGCAGGATCGCGTCGCGCTCCATCGCGAAGCCGGTGCCGTGCCCCTCCGGCACGCCCCGCGCGTTGGCGTTGCTCCAGGAGTCGCGGGCGCGGTCCCCGGTGGGGACCGAGAGGGGCACGCTGGAGACGACGACCTTCCACACCGCGGTGGATCCGGCCACCGCGTCCACGAGCCAGCGCCGCTGGGCGACGCCGAGCATCGTTTTGCCGGGCCCGTCCGGGACGGCATTGGGGCTGCGGTACTGGCGCGTGTCGAGGATGAACACCTCGAGCAGACCGCCCCAGCGGAACTGCCGGTAGAGTCGTCCCGGTTCCTCGCGAGGCGGCCGGATCGGGAAGTAGTCGATGAAAGCGCGCCGCCCGGGCTCCATCAGCGGCTCGGCGGGCCCCGAGAAGTCGTCGCGGACCTCGTGATCGTCCCAGATCGCGTACACCGACGTGCCGCGGAAGTAGGCCTGCACCGCCGGGTCCTCACGGTTGTAGCGATGCTTGGCCCAGAAGTCGGCCAGCCGCCGCGCCACGAAGTCGTAGCCGGGCACGTGCTCCGCCTCACCGCACACGTGGTCGGCGTAGATCGTGTCGCCGACGAACAGGAAGAAGTCGGCGGGGGTCTTGGCGAGGGCCCGGAAGATCGCGTACCCGTCGCCGGGCTTGCGGCAGTGCCCACGGGCGCCGAGATCGCCGCTCCAGGAGAAGCGCACCGGCCGGGCGTCGGTCGCCGCGGGTGCGGTCACGAACTCGCCGGCGATCTCGGCCGCGTTCTGGGTCGCGGTGTAGCGATAGCGGGTGGCCGGCTCGAGCGGCTGGAGCAGGAGCTTGCCGGTCAAGTGGCGGCTCGGCTCCACCCGGATGTCCCCGCGGGCGCCCGCGGGCCCGGCCTCGGCGGCCGCCGCGCGCCCGAGGGGCTCATAGCGCACGGTGACCTCGCCCCAGCTGACCCCGCGCACCCACACCACCGCGCTGGTGTCGGTCACCTCGCCCACCGTGACCAGCAGGTCCGGCTCCGCGGCGGCGGCCGCGACGAGTCGCGCGGCCAGGAGGAGCGCGAGACCCAGGACGGTTGACGCGCGGCGCATCACCTCCGTGGGTGCGCTCCGCTCAGACCATCGGGTCGTAGTTGAAGAACTGCCCGGAGGTGTCGAGCGGCGCCAGGTGATGCCGGAGCGTGCCCGGGAACATCGCGGCCAGACGCTCCGGCGTCCATCCCCCATCGTGGTGGATGCTCCGCAGGGGGCGCATGTGGCCGAACAGCATGACCTCCTTGCCGCGCACCCCGAAGATCTGGCCGGAGATCTCCTTGGCCTCGTCGCTGGCCAGGAACACCGCCACCGGGGCGATGTGCTCGGGACCCATCTTCTTGATCTTCTCGACACGGGCCTTCTGGGCCTCGGTCTCGGTGGGGATGGTGCCGATCATGCGGGTCCACGCGAACGGCGAGATGCAGTTGGCGGTGACGTTGTAGCGCGCCATGTCGAGCGCCACCACCTTGGTGAAGCCCACGATCCCGAGCTTGGCCGCCGCGTAGTTGGCCTGCCCGACGTTGCCCACCAGGCCCGAGGTGGACGTCATGTTGATGATGCGGCCCCACTTGCGCTCCCGCATGTGCGGGACCGCGGCGCGGGTGACCGCGAAAGTGCCCTTGAGATGGGTGTCGATGACCCCGTCCCATTCCTCCTCGGTCATGTTGAAGATCATGCGGTCGCGCAGGATGCCCGCGTTGTTGACCACGATGTCCACGTGGCCGAAGTGGTCGAGCGCGGTCTGGACGATGCGCTGGCCGCCCGCCATGCTCGCCACCGAGTCGTAGCTGGCCGCGGCCTGGCCGCCCTGCCCCTTGATCTCGTTGACCACGTCGTCGGCGGGGCCGCGCGCGTCCCCCGTCCCGTCCGAGCCGCCGCCGTAGTCGTTCACCACCACCTTGGCTCCGTGCTTCGCCATGAGCAGCGAGATCTCGCGGCCGATGCCGCGCGCCGCGCCCGTCACCACCGCGACCCTATCCTTGAGCATCATGGCCGAGAGCCTCCTGGGGTATTCAAATGACGCTTTTCGCGGCGAGCGCGTCGATCTCCGCGGTCGTGAAGCCGGCCTCCGCGAGCACGTCGCGGCTGTGCTCGCCTAGCAGCGGCGCCGGGGTGCGGATGGTGCCCGGGGTCTTCTCGAGCTTCACCGGGGTCGCTACCGTCTTGAATTTGCCCGCGCGCGGATGGTTCTGCTCGGTGATGAAGCCGGTCGCCATCACCTGGGGGTGCCGGACCAGCATGGGATAGTCGTTGACCGGCGCGCAGAGGACGTCGGCCTGCTCGAGCACCTCCATCCAGTGGGCGACGGGGCGCGCGCGGAATCCCGGGGCCAGGATCGCCTCCAGCTCTCCGCGGTGCGCGAGCCGGTCCTTCCGGGTGGCGAAGCGCGGGTCGGAGCCGAGCGCGTCCATGCCGACCGCCTTGCAGAAGGGCAGCCACAGGCGGTCCACCCACGCGGCCACGAAGATCCAGCCGTCCGCGGCCTGGAACGACTGGTAGGGCACGATCTCGGGATGGCCGCTTCCGTAGCGCGGCAGCGCCTCGCCGGTCTCGTGGAATACGGAGAGCCGCGCGGTGTGGGCGAAGAGCATGCCGTTCAGCAGTGACGCGTCCACGCGCTGTCCCTGCCCGCTCGCGGCGCGCGCGATCAGCGCGGTGAGGATGCCCTGGATCGCGAGCATGCCGCCCAGGGTATCGGCCACCGGGGCCCCGCAGAGGACGGGGCCGCCGTCGGGCTCCCCGGTGATCGCCATGAGGCCGCCGAGGGCCTGGGCGAGCGAGTCGAGCCCGGGTTTCTCGCGCCAGGGGCCGTCGGGCCCGAAGGCGGAGATCGAGCAGTAGATGAGGCGCGGGTTCACGCCCTTGACCGAGTCGTAGTCGATGCCGAGCCGCTCGGCCACCCCGCCCCGGAAGCCCTCGATGATCACGTCGGCCCACGCGGCGAGCCGGCGGAACGCGTCCCGGCCCTCCGGCTGCTTGACGTCGAGACAGATGCCGCGCTTGTTGCGGTTGACCGTGAGGTGGAGCACGCCCTCTCCGTTGCGGACCGCGCGGGGGTACACCGAGCGCCCCGCGTCGGGCGCCTCCCGCGACTCCACCTTCACCACGTCGGCGCCCATGTCGGCGAGATACATTCCGCAGATGGGCCCCGCGATCAGGTGGGCCAGCTCGAGGACCCGCACGCCGTGAAGGGGCGGGCGGAGAGGGTCGGCCATGACCGCATCACCCTAGCACAGATCAGCCGCGGCTGGTCCGCATCAGGGCGGCGGTGAACTCCGCGCCCAGGATGAAGACCACGCCCGAGTAGTAGGCGAACATGGCCAGCGCCACCAGGACGCCGAGGGGGCCGTAGACCTGGTCGTAGACCCCGAAGGAGAGGATGTACCAGCGGAAGAGCTGCTTGGCCGCCTCCCACAGGACCGCGGCGAGGAGCGCCCCCGCGAGTGCCGCGCCCACCGGGACCCGGCGGTGGGGGAAGTAGCGGTACGGGACGAAGAAGAAGGCGGTGCTGAGCGTCAGGGCCAGCGCGAGCGACCACGAGCGCACCCACTGGGACGGGATCCCCATGGTCTGGAAGAGCAGGATCTTGAGCCAGCCGAAGACGTCGCTGATGACGAGGCTGCCGAGGAAGAGCACGCCCATCGCCACCACCATCACCATGTCCCGCAGCATGCCGCGGAGGAAGCCGGGGCCGCCCCGGAAGCCGAAGATGTCGCTCAGGACCACCCGGATCGAGTTGAAGAGCTGGCTCGCGAAGACGAGCAGCACCGCGGTGCCGAGGAGGCCCGAGAGGCGGCGGCGCCGGATGATCGCGGCGAGGGCCTCGTGGAGCTCGTTCTTGTACACCGGGACGATCGCGGAGAGCTGGTTGAGGACCGCGTCCATCACGGTGCGCCGGCTCAGCACGAAGCCGGCCACCGACACGAAGAAGAAGAGCACCGGGATGAGGCCCACCATGAAGTTGAACGCGAGCCCCGAGGCCAGGAACATCCCGCGGCGGGCGCGGAAGTTCGCGGCCGCGGTCCTGAGCGCGCCGATCACGAGCCCGCGCTCCCCATCCGCGCGGCCGCTGCTACACGACGCTCCGGATCAGGCCGCCGTCCACCTGCACCGCGGTGCCCGTGATGTAGGACGCACGGGCGGAGGCGAGGAAGACCACCATCGCGGCGAACTCCTCCGGCGCCCCGATCCGCCCCATCGGGATGTCGGCGGAGGACAGGACCATCTGCTGCTCCATCGTGATGCCCGCGCGCTTGGCCCGGTCGGTCTGGTGCTCGATGAACCGGTCGGTCAGGATGCGGCCGGGCAGCACGAGGTTGACCGTGATGTTGTCCTTGGCCAGGTCTCCCGCGAGCGTCTTGAAGAGGCCCGCGATCCCGGGCCGGATGCCGTTGGAGAGCACGAGGCCGTCCACCGGCTGCTTCACCGAGCTCGACTGGATGGCGAGGATGCGGCCCCAGCCCGATTTCTTCATGTGGGGCAGCGTCTCGCGGATGAAGCGCACCGTCGAGAGATGGACCTGCTCGAACGCCTTGGTCCAGTGCTCGTCGGTCATGGTCTCGAAGGGGCCGGGAGGCGGCCCGCCCACGTTGGCCACCAGGATGTCGACCCCGCCGAAGGCCCGGTTGGCTTCCGCCACCACCTTCGAGATGTCGGCGGCGCGGCTCGCGTCCGCGGTCAGGGCCAGCACCTCCGCGCCGGTCTGCCGCTTGACCTCGGAGGCCGCGTCGTTCAGTGCCGCCTCGCCGCGCGCGCACATCACGACCCGCGCGCCTTCCGCGGCGAGCCCCAGCGCGCTCGCCTTGCCCATGCCCTTGCTCGCCGCCACCACGAGGGCGGTCTTGCCCTTGATGCCCAGATCCATGGGGACCCCTTTGTCGGACTGCGTGAATCAGGATGTCTGCTTGTAGAAGTCGGCGCGGTCGCCGCCGGTCACCGAGAGCCGGCGCACCTCGTTGTCGCGCATGACCTCGAGCGTCATCTTCTCGCCCGGCGCGTGCTTCCAGAGCGAGAGGTAGAGCTCCTTGCGCGTCGGGACCTCCTGAGCGTCCAGCGTGACGATGACGTCGCCCTCCTGGATCCCGGAGCGCGCGCCCGGCCCGTTCGGCACGAGCCCGGCCACCACCACGCCCTCTTCCAGCACGTGGGCGAAGACGCCCAGCCAGGCCCGCTGCGGCCGGCTCACCACGCGGCCGAAGCGCATGAACTCCTGCTGGTTGCGGCGGTAGTACTCGCCCGGGATGGCGAGCGAGCAGCGCGCGATCCCGTTGAGATTCAGCGAGACGACACCGACCATGCGGCCGCTCAGGGTGAAGAGCGGGCCGCCCCCGAAGCCGGGATTGGAGGCGCTCGAGACGATTCCGCGCTCGAGCAGGTACTCCCAGTACTCCTCGAACTCCCCGAGGTGGGTGACGAGACCGCCCGCCACCCGCCGCTCGCGGGGCCCGTTGGACCCGATCGCGAACACCGGCTCCCCGCGCGTGAGCGTCTCGGAGTCGCCGATGGGGACCGCCTGGAGCCCCTGCCGCTTCACACGGAGCAGGGCGAGCCCGATCTCGAAGTCCTGGGCGACGATCTCCGCCTTGAGCGCCCGGCCCCGTCCCAGGGTGACCTGGAGCGTCTCGGCGCCCATGACCACGTAGTTGACGGTGAGGATGAGCCCCGCCGGATCCACCACCGTCCCGGTGCCCATTCGCTCGTCACCCAGGATGCGGGTGGAGGGATGGCTCGAGGGGACCTCGGCGTGGATGTACACCACCGAGGCGAGCAGATGCTTGACGATCTCGACCGATGCGTCCATGAGGTGCGTGCCGGTTCACGCTAGCACGCGCGGCCCGGGGCTGGCAACGCGGCGGGCTATTTCAGGTGCCGCGCCAGGAACTCCTCGACCCGGCGGTAGGCGTCCGCGGCGGCCTCCGCCTGGTAGGACACGGTGGCGCCGAAGCCGCCCGCGCGGTTGTCGTTCTCCACCTGGGTCTGCACCTCGAGCCGTTGCCCCTCCACGTCGAAGTAGTGATAGGCGCCCGGATAGGTGACGATGGTGGCGTCGGCGCCGCGGCCGCGCATGGCCTCCACCATCTCACGGCACTTGGCCGCGGGTGTCCAGTCGTCGGCCTCGCCGATGAGCACGAGCAGCGGCCGGACCACCTGCTCGTTGACCAGGGAGAAGCAGCCGCCCGGATAGACCCCGATGCCCGCCGCGAAACCGACGACGGGCAGCGTGACACCGCGCCCGCGGGCCCGCTCGAGGCTCGGGCCGTTGATCACCGCCATGGCGTAGACGCCACCCTGCGACCAGCCGATGGCGGCCACCCGGTCCGCCCGGACCTCCGGGAGCGACTGCAGGTAGCGGAGCGCGCCGAAGGCATCGTCGAAGCGCGCGGTGATCGGCGGATCGTCCGGCCCCGAGCGGCAGTCGCCCTTGACGGCCCGCGGGCCGAAGCTGTCGACCACCAGGGCCACGTAGCCGCGCTCGGCGAGCCAGCGCGCCCAGCGGAAGGACTGCGCCTCGAGGCCCGCGCAGCCGTGGAGCTGCACCACCGCCGGGAACGGGCCGGGGCCGGCGGGCCGGACCAGCGTGGCCTCGATCGTCACCGGGGCGCCGGGCGTGATGTTCGGGAAACGGACGGTCGGGCGGGCGTGCGCGGCACAGCCTGCGAGGAGCGTCGCCGCCATCAGCACCGCGGTGACCCGGTACACGGACCGAGCATACCAGGAGACCGCGCGCCGGCGCGCCCGCGCGCACGCCGCTGCGGTAGAATGCGCCCAGGAGGCGCCGGACCATCCGGGAGACGAACCAGCGGGATCAGCCACGGGCGCACGAGCGGGTCACATGACCGACGAGCCGTCGAGGGAGACGCGCGCGGAGGCGCAGCGCCATTTCCAGCAAGGGTACGAGGCGCAGATGCAGGGGCGCCTCGAGGAAGCGGTGGCGCACTACCAGCGGTCCATCACGCTGCACCCGACCGCGGAGGCCCACACCTTCCTCGGCTGGGCGTACAGCTACCAGGGGCGGCCCGAGGACGCGATCGCCCAGTGCAAGATCGCGATCTCGGTGGACCCCGACTTCGGGAACCCCTACAACGACATCGGCGCGTACCTGATCGAGCTCGGGCGCGAGGAGGAAGCGGTGGCCTGGCTCGAGCGCGCGAAGCAGGCGGCCCGCTACGAGCCGCGCCACTACCCGTACTTCAACCTGGCGCGCATCCACGTCAAGCGCCACGAGATCCTCGCCGCCATCCGGGAGCTCGAGGGCGCGCTCGCGCTGGAGCCACGCTACGTGACCGCCCGGAAGGAGCTGCACCGGCTCCGCGGCCTGCTCAATTGACCTCGATCCCGCTCCCGTTCTACGACAATCCCCTCCTCTTCGGGCACGACCCGGCCCGGGGCCTGCTCGCCTTCCGCCCCGCGGAGAGTCACGTCACGGTCTACGCGCGGGGCGAGGAGGCCGTGACCACCGCCGACGAGCCGTTCCGGCCGTTCCTGCTCCTGGCCGATCCCGATCTGCTCAAGGAGCTCAAGGGCGACGTGGAGGTGACGCCGCTCGACGGGGCCGGGGTCTACCGCTGGCTCGCGGAGTGCCCATCGTGGTCGCAGGCCCTCCGGGTGCGGGATCACTGCCTCCGCGTCTCCGGCAAGGCCGCGGGGGCCCCCGACGCGCCCTACCGGTTCCTCAACGATCCGGTACACCAGTTCCTGCTGCGCTCCGGGAAGACCTCGTTCCTCGGCATGGGCTTTGGCGACCTGCGGCGGATGGCGCTCGACATCGAGGTCACCACCGCGCCGGGCTTCGAGTTCCCCAACGCGGCCCGCGACTCCGACCGCATCATCGCGATCGCGATGGCCGACTCCACCGGGTTCTCCACCGTGCTGTCGGGCGCCCGGATGTCCGAGGCCCAGCTCCTGGCCGAATGCTCGCGCATCCTCCGCGAGCGCGATCCCGACGTGCTGGAAGGCCATAACATCTTCCGCTTCGACCTCGAGTACATGGAGGCGCGGGGGCGGCGGTGCCGCGTCCCGCTCGCGTGGGGCCGCGACGGCTCGGTGCTGCGCGGGTATCCCTCGCGCATGCAGGTGGCCGAGCGGGCGATCGGCTACCGGCGCTACGGGGTGATCGGCCGCCACATCGTGGACACCTGGATCCTCGCCCAGCTCTACGACGTGGGCGCGCGGGACCTCGAGTCCTACGGCCTCAAGGACGTGGCCCGGCACTTCGGGGTGGCCGCGCCCGACCGGACCTACCTCCCGCCCGAGGAGATCCCGCGGATCTTCGTCGAGGACCCGGCCCGGCTGATGGCCTACGCGCGCGACGACGTGCTGGAGACGCTCGCGATCTCGGCCATCCTGTCGCCGCCCTACTTCGTGCAGGCGCAGGCCCTGCCCTTCGACTACCAGACCACCGTGCTGCGCGGTAACGCGACCAAGATCGACGCGCTGCTGATGCGGGAGTACCTGCACCGCCGCCAGGCGGTGCCCGCGCCCGGCCAGGGTCGCGGGGTCGCGGGCGGCTACACCGCGGTGTTCCAGCAGGGGGTGGCCCGCGACGTGCTGCACGTGGACGTGACCTCGCTCTACCCGTCGCTGATGCTCGGGCAGGATCTCTTCCCGGCCTCCGACCGGCTCGGGGTCGGGGCGTCCCTGCTCCGCGACCTGCGCGAGTTCCGGGTCTCGGCCAAGCGGCTGGCCCGGGAAGCGGCGGCCCCGGAGGATCGGATCTTCCTGAACGCTCTCCAGCAGACCTTCAAGATCTTCATCAACTCGTTCTACGGCTACCTCGCCTTCTCGCAGGGGCACTGGAACGATTTCGACGTGGCGAATCGGGTGACCGGCGAGGGCCGGCGGCTCGTGCAGGCCCTGCTCGACCGGCTCGGTGAGCTGGGCGCGACCGTGGTCGAGGTGGATACCGACGGGATCTACTTCGTGCCGCCCGCGCCGGCCTCGGAGGAGCATCTGGTGAGCGAGCTCTCCGCGGTCCTCCCGGAGGGGATCCAGCTCGAGCTCGACGGCCGCTACGTGGCGATGTTCAGCTACAAGATGAAGAACTACGTCGTTCTCGACGAGCGCGGCAAGCTCCTGATCAAGGGCTCGAGTTTGCGCTCGCGCGGCATCGAGCTCTTCCAGCGGCTCTGGATGGAGGAGATGTTCCGCCTCCTCCTCACCGGGCGCCGGGACGAGATTCCCGCCCTCGCCGGCCGCTGGGAGGACGACTTCCGGGCCCACCGCGTGCCCCTCAAGCAGTTCATGAAGACGGAGACGCTGCAGGAGTCGCTCGGGGTGTACCGCCAGAAGCTCCAGGCGGGCGCGCGCAACGTGGGCGCGGCCTACGAGCTGGCCCAGGGCGCGAGCCGGTCGTACCAGCCGGGAGACCAGATCTCCTACTACGTGACCGGCGACTCCAAGCGCATCAAGGTCAACGAGGCGGCCAAGCTCGCGACCGAGTGGAGCCCGGCCGCGCCCGACGAGAACACCGCGTACTACGTGGCCAAGCTGCAGGAGCTCTACGAGAAGTTCCGGCCGCTGATCGAGCAGGACGGCCTCTCGCCCGTCGTCGAGGAGGATCCGGCCCCCGCCGCGCCCGAGCAGGGCCGCCTCTACGACGACTGAGGCCGGGCCCCTCTCACCACATCAGCGAGAGCTGGCGCGGCCGCGCGGGCGCCTCCGTCCGCACGCGATCGTCACGGGTGCGGGCCGGAAAGCCGACCTCCGCGGCCAGCCGCGCCACGCGACGCTCGATCTCCTCGCGGTAGGCGCGCGGGGCATTGCCGGGCACCGGGTAGAGCGCGCGGTAGCGCGGAAGCGCCCACGGGAACTCCTGCGCCACGAAGTCGAGGAAGAAACGCCACGTCATCTCGGTCCGCAGGAACAGCGCCTGCGAGATCGCCTCGCGCGCGCCCGCCGCGAGGGCGGCGGTCAGCAGCTCGCGCAGGCCCGCGTCGCCGTCGGTCAGCAGCGGGAGCACCGGCATGAGGAAGACGCGCGCCCGGACGCCCTCGGCGGAGAGCGCGCGCACGGCCTCGAGCCTCAGGTCGGGCCGGGGCGCCCGGGGCTCGAGCTGCCGAAGGAGCGCCGCGTCGAGCGAGATCAGCGAGACGTTCACCCACAGGTCCGAGGACCGCGCGATGCGGGAGAGGAGCTCGCGGTCGCGCAGGACGCCGGTGGACTTGGTGGTGAGCCCGATGCGGAGCCCGGGCACCCGCGCCATGGCCTCCAGCACGCCGCGGGTCACCGCGAACCGCGCTTCCGCCGGCTGGTACGGATCGGTCGCGGTGCCGATGGCGATCTCCTGCCCGGCGTCGCGGGCCCTGATCAGGCCGCTCAGCAGCCTCGCGGTGCCCGCCTCCTTGACGTAGATGCGCTCCTCGAACTCCTCGGGCTCGCCGTGCCCGAGGTACTCGTGGGTCGGCCGCGCGTAGCAGTAGCGGCAGCCCAGCTCACACCCGCGGAACGGGTTCACGGTCCAGCCGAAGGGCATGGTCTCGCCGGTGAGGCGATTCAGGAGGCTCTCGGACTTGAGTGCCTTGAACGTCACGCCCCGGCGGGTGTCCAAGACTTCACCGATGCGCTTCACGAAGCCCGGTGCCGGACGAGGGCTATCCATGGGCCGTCTCCTGCTTAGCTCTCCACATGATGAGTACTCTAGCACGAGAAAAAACCCCGGCGAACGTACGTGCTTTCCCCGGGGTCGTAGAGCCGCTTACCGCCGCCAGCCGCCTCCGCCGCCTCCGCCGGGGCGCCCACCACCGCCGCCTCCGCGGGGTCCCCCGCCGCCCCCGCCACCGCTCCGCTGGGGCTGGGGCCGCGCCTCGTCGACGACCAGGTTACGATCCCTGAACAGGCGGCCGTTTAGCATCTCGATGGCCTTGGCGAGCTCTTCCTTGGTCGCCATCTCGACGAAGCCGAAGCCCCGGGGCCTGCCGGTGAACTGATCCGTGACAATGCGGACGGATTCGACCGTCCCGGCCTGCTGGAAGAGCTCGCGCAGGTCTTCTTCTGTCGCCTGGAAGGAGAGATTGCCGACGAAAAGCTTTGCAGGCATTGCGGAACCTCCTGCCGCGATCAGGACCGAGTAGACTCCCCCCCGGGCTCGCCAGCGGCGTCAAGGAAAGCCATCCGCTCGTGGGCCTCGCCAGGCGAGCCCGCAGCGTGGGCGCTACCCTACTGATGGTCCGACCACCTGTCAAGCGAATCTTCCGGCAGAATGTTCTTTATTTCACTACGTTATGCCCTTACACGGTCGTGCGGCCGACGCAACAAAAATTGCTCAGAGATATACCCCGCGGGTGATGCCGCCATCCACCGTGATCGTGATTCCGGTGAGGTACGAGGCGCGCTCCGACGCCAGGAAGCACACGACGTCGGCCACTTCTTCAGGCAACGCGATGCGCCCGAGTGGAAATTCCTGACTACGTTCTTTTACGTAGTGCTCCGCGTCCTGACCCGCCGCCTTCGCCTGCTGCACCATCAGGCTGTCCCAGCGCTCCGTCTTCACCGGACCCGGTGAGACGCCGGTGACCAGCACCTTCGACTTCACGGCCAGGTCGGAGAGCGCCTTGGTGAAGTTGATCAGCGCGGCGTTGGCGGTGCCGCCCATCATGTAGGTGACGGCGGGATTGCGCGCGGCCGCGCCCACCACGTTGATGATGCGCCCGCCACCCTGGCGCTGCATGTGCGGGAGGACCTCGCGCGCCATGCGGATGTAGCCGAGGAGCTTGAGGCTCCAGCCCTCGAGCCACTCCGCATCGGGAGTCGTGAGGAAATCACCGCCCTTGATCGCGCCCGCGTTGTTCACGAGGATGTCGAGGCGGCCGAGGCGCGCGATCGCCTCCTTCGCTACCCGGGCGACCTCGGCGGGCGCGCTCAGGTCGGCGGAGAGGATCTCCACGCGCCCGCCCGTCGCGCGCTCGACGTCCGCGGCCGCCTGCTTGAGGGTGCCCGCGTCGCGGGAACAGATCATCACGCGCGCGCCCTCCGCGGCGAGCGACTGCGCGACCGCGCGGCCGATCCCCTTGCTGCCGCCCGTGACCAGTGCCGTCTTGCCCTTGAGCCCGAGATCCATCGCGTGACTCCTTTCGGTGAGCGATCAGCCCGCGCGGTGACGCGCGAGCAGCTCGTCGAACGTCTCCGCGGGCAAGGTCTCCGCCCAGTGCCGCCCCTCGGAGTCGCGGCCGTAGTACTCGGCCATGTAGACGCGCGCCTCCGGCTTCGTCCGGAACAGGCGCCAGATGTGCGCGGCGGTGCCGCCGGGCCGCCGCAGGTAGAAGATGGGATCCGCGGGTCCGGTCGGCTCGTACACCGTCCGCTCGCCGAACTGGTCGTAGCTGATCCAGGCGACCGCGATGCCGCGCGCCGACAGCACCCGGGCCCGCAGCGACTCTTCGAGCGGCAGCGACTCCACGTCCGAGAGACGCGGGCCGTAGTAGACGGGCACCGCGGCGGCGTCGACCGAGAGTGTCACCGTGAGCGCGCCGCCCACCGTCTCCAGCAGGGCGCGGGCCTCGTCGCCCACCCAGGCCTGGCCGGCGACGTAGAGATCGGGCCAGGCTTCGAGCAACCGCCCGGGCGGCAGCAGCCTGCGGCGCTTCGCGATCTCCGCGGCGTCGGGCAGCGCGTGCAGCCGTGCCATCGCGGCTCAGCTCCCCGCCGGGAAGCGGGGCACCCGGCTCCAGTCGAACCGCGCGGGCGCCTCCGCCCCGAGCGCGATGATCTCGGCGAGGCACCGGGCCACCGCGGCCGCGAAGGCGCCGGTGTCGCGGCCGTCCAGGCCCCGCCCGGGCATGGCGTGTCCCGCGAGCTTGCTGGCGCCGTCGCGCAGCAGCGCGCGCGCGCCGTCGAGATTACGGTTGGCCAGATGCTGGAAGCCGACCGCGACCTGGATGAGGCCCTGGAGCGCCTCGCGCTCCGCGCCCTCGGCCCGCATCCAGAAGGGCTCGAGCACCTCGTGGGTCTCGAAGTAGAGGCCGGCGTCGAAGAGCGTGGCCGCGTCCGCGAGGCCCACCGGCCGCGTGGGATCGGCGGCGACCAGCGGCCGGCCCGCGAGGGCACGCGCGGCGCGGGTCGCACGCTCGCCGAACGCGGCGGCGTGCGGCCCGAAGCCCGCGCGGATGCGCCAGCCGTCGGCGCGGCTCTCGAAGAGCTCGGCGGGAAACCCCTCGGGCGGGGGAACGGCGGGATCGAGCGCGCGCGGATCGGCGCAGACCGCGGCGACCGTTTCGAGCCCGCGCCGCGCGGCGCCGTCGTGCAGCGCCTCGAGGATGAGCTCGGCGAGCCGGTTCCGCAACGCGAGCGGCAGCGTCACGGCCCGGGGCGGCGGCGGCCGGCGAGACGGTGGTGCGCCGAGCGGATCTGCGCGAGGTGGTTCAGGTCGTGGTCGGCCCAGTGAGCCAGCATCTGAGGGATCGTGAGGCGGCCGTACTCCGGGTGCCGCCCGTGCTGCCGCTTCTCCGCCGCGCTCAGCCGGCCGACGTAGGCGAGGTTCGATCCGCGCAGCGCCACGAACGTGGCGAGGGCCTCGCCCGGCGGCGTGCGCCGGTAGCCGCCGTGATCCGCCCAGCGATCCTGGTCCCACGCCACCAGCACGCGGCCCGGCTCCGCCGCGATCTTGCGGATGCGGAACGCGAGCGCGATCTCCGCGTCGGCCAGGTGGCACAGCACCTCGGCCACCGCCCACTCCCCTCGCCCGGGCCGGCGGGCCACGAGTCTCCGCGGGACGCGGCGCAGCGCGAGGGCCAACCGGCCCGGGGCCCGGCGCAGCGCGGCCAGGGGCCGGGCGGAGCCGAGGTGGAGGTGAGGCGCGCGGCACATCGGGCAGGTCGCCATGGCGTCTCCTTCAGGTGACGTGTTCGACGCGGGTGCCCGCGATGAGGTCGTGGAGCGCGCGCTTGTCGGCACGGAAGGCGGCGACCAGGTAGCCCACGCCGAGGATCGCCGCGGAGATCCAGGAGCCGAGATGGCGGAGCACCGAGATCCCGAACGGGAGCGGACCGCCGGCCAGCGTCACGACGCGCACGCGGAAGACCATCTTGCCGAACGTTTGGCCGCGCGCCCAGTGCAGGAACACGAAGTAACACGGGCTGGCCAGGAAGCGGAAGGCGCGCGAGGCCGCATAGGCCAGCCGATCGTCGGGGACCGCCCACAGGGCGAACCCGAACAGCACCTCCGCCACCATCACCAGGACCACGTCGATCAGCACCGCCGCGGCGCGGACCCAGAAGCCGGCGGGGCGCGGGGTCCCCACCGGGAGCGGTGCGACGACCCGCGGGGCCGCCGGAGCGCTCGGCGGCAGAGCCCGCTCCACCGGCGGCGCGGGCACCGCGCTCACCGCGGCCAGGTTCGCGCGGTAGCGGGCCACCTCCACGCCGCAGCGCGCGCAGCGCGCGGCGTCGACCGGCGCCCAGCCGCATTGAGGGCACGACGACGACATCGGCGCGTATCGTAGCACGCGCGTCGTGACCGGGGGATGCGGGCGGCCGCGGTATAATGCGCGGGATGATTTCCGTCGGGGACGCGCAGGCGCACATCCTCGCGCAGGTGACCCGGGTCGCGCCGCCGGAGGTGGCGGCGCTCGGCGCCTGCCTCGGCCGCGTCCTCGCGGAGGACGTGCGCGCCGCCTTCGACGTGCCGCCCACCGCCAATTCCGCGGTGGACGGCTACGCGGTGCGCTCGGAGGACATCCCCTCGGACGGCAGCCGCGAGCTCACGGTGGTGGCGGATCTGGCCGCGGGCGCGGTCTTCGACGGGGTGCTCGGCCCCGGCGAGGCCCTCCGCATCATGACCGGCGCGCCGATACCCGCGGGCGGGGGCACCGTGTACCCCCAGGAGATCGTCGAACGGAGCGGGCGCGCGGTCCGCATCGGGCCCGGCCCCGCCGGGGTCAACGTGCGCCATCGCGGCGAGGACGTGCAGGCCGGCTCGGTCGTGCTGGCCGCCGGCACCGCGCTGCGGCCGCAGGAGCTGGGGGTCGCCGCCTCGCTCGGCCTTCCGCAGCTCCTCGTGCACCAGCGGCCGCGCGTGGCGATCCTCTCCACCGGCGACGAGGTGGCCGAGCCGGGTGACACGCGCAAGCCCGGGCAGATCTTCGACTCGAATCGCTTCTCGCTCCACGGCCTGGTCCACGCCGCGGGCGGACAGACCACCGATCACGGCATCGTCCCCGATCTCTACGACGTGCTGCACGCCCGCCTCCGCACCGCCGCCGCCACCGCGGACGTCGTGCTGACCTCGGGGGGCGTGTCGGTGGGCGACCACGACCTGGTGAAGGCGGTGCTCCAGGACGCGGGAGGCATCGATTTCTGGCAGGTCGCGATGCAGCCCGGCCGCCCGCTCGCGGTGGGCCGGATCGGATCCGCGCACTTCTTCGGCCTGCCCGGCAATCCGGTGGCCTCGATGCTGACGTTTCACCTGTTCGTGCGGCCCGCCCTCTGGAAGCTCGCCGGGCGCCGCGAGCTGTTCCCGCCCCGCTTCCACGCGGTCGCGATGGAGCCGATGAGCAAGAAGGCGGGCCGGCGGGAGTTCAAGCGCGGCATCCTCTCCTATCATGGCGAGCGCTGGGAGGTCCGCGTCACCGGACCCCAGGGCTCCGGCATCCTCACCTCGATGACCCTGGCCAACTGCTTCGTGGTGATCGAGGAAGAGCGCGGCGACGTGGCCGCGGGCGATACCGTCTCGGTCGAGCCGTTCGCCCTGCTCTGAGCCCATGCCCCACGGCATCGAGACCCGGCTGATCGAGACCGTCACTCCGATGGTGCGCGAGCTGGTCACCACCCAGGCCCGCGCGCTCGCCGACCTCCACTACGCGGACGTGCGCCTCGAGGTCAGCGAGGGCAAGTTCGCGGGCGCGGAGAACGGCGAGGCCAAGATCTCCGGGGACGACTACGCCTTCGCCCTCGGGATCCGCGTGCTCGCGGGCCGGCGCATGACCGCGCCCGGCTACTTCGGCCGCGGGCTCGGCGCCGCCGACGTCCCGCACCTGGCCCGGCTGCTGCGCGAGGGCCTGCTCGCCGCCTACCGGCGCGCGATGGCCAACGCGGAGATGAAGGCGGACGTGAAGGGCAAGTTCGGAGCCCTGGGCGACGCGCTCAGCGACACCCGCCTGCATCCGATCGCGGTGCGGCAGGAGGTGGTGCCCGCGGTCTTCGAGGTGGACCCGCGCGGCGTCGCGCTCGACGACATGCAGCGCCTCACCACCGAGGTGTCCCGGCGGGTCGCGGGCGTCCACTCGAGCGTGTCCTACAACTACATCTCCACGATGACCCAGCTGAGCCGCGAGCTCTTCGCCTCCTCGGAGGGTGCGCTCATCGACCAGTCGTTCGCGCTCACCCAGGGGATGTGCTACGTGGTGGCGACCGGCCCTCACAACAGCCAGGAGATCTACGACGTGCTCGGCCACCAGCGCGGCTGGGAGATCCTGGACCGCGGGGTGTCCGAGCCGCTGATCGAGTTCCCGCCCTTCCCGGACTTCGCGCGGGCGATGGCGGGGGACGCGGTGGAGCTCGCCGCCGCCCCCGCGCTGGTGGCCCCCGACGGGGAGGTACCGGTGGTCACCGACCCGCACTACAACACCCTGCTCTCCCACGAGATCGTCGGGCACCCGGTGGAGCTGGACCGCGGGCTCAAGATGGAGACCGCCTACGCCGGCCGGTCCTGGCTGTTGCGCGGCCTCGACGACACCCAGCTCGGCAAGCGTATCGCCTCGCCGCTGGTGAGCGCCTTCTCCGATCCGTCCCTGCCCGGCTACGGCCACTACGCCTACGACCACGAGGGCACGCCGGCCCGCCGGGTGGTCCACATCGATCGCGGGGTGTTCACCGGGTTCATGAACAGCCGGCAGACCGCCGCGGTCTTCGGCGGCGATCCCAACGGGCACTGGAAAGCCACCGACGCCTCGCTGGTCCCGCTCGTCCGCATGTCCTCCACCGTGTTCGCGGGGGGCGACGCGGACCCCGCGGATCTCATCAAGGACATCGACCACGGCTACTTCCTGGTCGGCCACCGCACGCCCTCCATCGCGGAGAGCCGCGAGAACTTCCGCATCACCGCCCGCAAGGTGTACGAGATCGAGCGCGGCCGGATCGGGCGCCTCTACCGCGACGGCGGCATCATGGCGGACAGCCGCGACTTCCTGATGCACGTCGACGGGGTCGGGCGCGACTTCCGGCTCTACCCGATTCCCAACTGCGGCAAGGGCCAGCCCATGCAGACCCGCAAGCTCGGCAACGGCGGCCCCACCCTGCGCAGCCGCGCCATCGTGACCGGCGGAGCCTGACCGCGTGGATCTCGCCCGGGCGGTCCGGGAGGCGCTCGCCCGCCTCCGCGCCGAGCCCGGGGTGCGCGAGGTCGAGGTCTTCGCCGCGTTCAATCGCTCGCTGTTCACCCGCCTGAACTACACCTCGCACATTCCCTGCAACGGGGTGGAGGAGCCCAAGTCGACCGAGATGGCGGGGCTCGGGGTCCAGGCGGTGTTCGACGGCCCGGACGGACGGCCGCTGATCGGGTTCGGCTCGGAGCCGAGCGATCTCACGCAGGAGGGCGCGCGGCGTGCGCTCGCGAAAGCACGGCAGGCCGCGGTGCACGATCCCGAGTTCCGCTCCCTGCCGCGACCGGCCGGTGCGCCGCGGGCGCTCGCGGCCTACCACGATCCGCGGCTCATGAGCGTGGAGGACGCCGAGCTCGTGGAGGCGGGCTGGAAGGTCATCACCGGCGGGCTGCGTGCCTTCATGGCGTCGTCGCGCCTCGGCGACCTGGCGCCCGACGAGGCGGGTCTCAAGCGGCTCGGCCTCATCCTGGGCGGCGACGTGAGCATTCTCCAGTCGCGCGTGGCGATCGCCTCGAGCGCGATGCCGGAGCCCCAGGCCGACGACTGCGCGTTCATGTCGGCCTCGGCCACCGGCATGGTGGAGGCGCGCGACGCCAAGGGCTCCGGGTGGTCCATCACCACGCGGCTCGAGCACTTCACCGACGAGGCCGGCGCGGAGGCGGCGTCCAACGCGGTGGCCGCGATGGACGGCGAGCGGGTGCCCTCGGGCGACTACCCGGTGATCCTCGGGCCGCAGCCGGTGGCCGATCTCTGCAACAACCTGATCGTCCCCTCTTGCCAGGCCGGCTCCTTCTATTCGTCGAGCACGCCGTTCCTGGGCCGGCTCGGCCGCGTGGTGGCGGCGCGGGGGCTCAGCATCTACGACCACGGCGCGATGCCGGGACTGGCCGGCTCGCGCGGCATCACCTGCGAGGGGCTGCCCACCGGCCGCACCGACCTGATCAAGGACGGCGTGCTGGTCGGACTGCTCAGCCACTGGTACGACACGCAGCGGCTGCTCCACGATCCGGCCGCGCGCGAGAAGCTCGGGATGGATCCGGCCGCCGCGGCGGGCGCGCTCGCGCCGCGGAACGGCTTCCGCGGGGACGGCGGCTCGGGCCGCTCCTTCGAGAGCACCCCGGGCACGTCGGCGTCCAACGTCATCGTCGAGGGGGCCGATCCGGTGTCGCTCGAGGATCTCGCCGCGCGCGTGGGCAACGGCCTCTACGTGGGCCGCATCTGGTACACGTACCCGATCAACGGGTTGCGGGCCGGTGACTTCACTTGTACGGTGGTGGGGGATTCCTTTATCATCCGCGACGGCCGCATCGCGGGACCGCTCAAGGCGAACACGATCCGGATCAACGACAACGTGACGCGGCTGCTCGGAGCCATCGTCGGCACCACCAAGGACGCGCGCGGCACGCCGCTGTGGGCGGCCGACGAGGTCGTGTACGCCCCCGCGATCGCGGTGAGCGGCGTGCACGTGGATGCGATCGCAGGCTTCATGGAGGGCTTGGACTGATGGCGAATCCGGACCTGGCGAAGCTCGAATCCATCGCCCGCGAGGGGCGGGCGCAGATCATCCGGATGCTCACCCACGCGGGATCGGGACATCCCGGAGGCTCGCTGTCCGTGATCGACATCCTCACCACCCTCTTCTTCAACCGCATGCGCTACGACCCCAAGCAGCCGCGGTGGGAGGATCGGGACCGCTTCGTGCTGTCGAAGGGCCACTGCGTGCCCGCCCAGTACTACTGCATGGCCCGGGCGGGCTACTTCCCGATGGACCGCGTCATCACCCTGCGCAAGCTCGGCAGCCCGCTGCAGGGCCATCCCGATCGAGTGATGCTCCCCGGCATCGAGGCCGCCACCGGCTCGCTCGGCCAGGGCCTCTCGGTGGCGATGGGCATGGCCCTCGGGCTCAAGCTCGCGGGCAAGGGCGCGCGCGTCTACTGCGTGCTGGGCGACGGCGAGATCCAGGAAGGCCAGGTCTGGGAGAGCCTCATGTCCGCCCCCAAGCTGGGGGCGCCCGATCACCACCTCGACAACCTCTGCGTCATCCTCGACTACAACGGGATCCAGCTCGACAACTTCGTCAAGAAGATCCTCGACCTCGAGCCGGTGACCGACAAGCTCAAGTCCTTCGGCTGGCCGGTCCTGGAGGTCAACGGCCACGACATCGGCCAGGTGGACAAGGCGCTCGACCAGGCGGAGGCCACGAAGGGCGGGCCCACGTTCATCGTGGCCCACACGATCAAGGGGAAGGGCGTGTCCTTCATGGAGAACGACCCGGAGTGGCACGGCAAGGCGCCCAAGCCCGAGGAAGCGGTGCGGGCGATCCAGGAGATCGCGGGCAGCCCGGTGCCGGGATGGGCCGCGCCGATCATCGCGGAGCTGTCCGCGCTGGGGAAGAAGTGATGGCGGCCAAGGCCTCGCGCGCCGCGTTCGGAGAAGCCCTGATCGAGCTGGGCGCGAAGGACGAGCGCATCGTCACGCTCGACGCCGACCTCTCCAAATCCACCATGACCGCCGGCTTCGCCAAGAAGTACCCGGGCCGCGCCTTCAACCTCGGCATCGCGGAGTCCGGCATGATCGGGGTGGCCGCGGGCCTGGCCCTCGCCGGGCACGTGCCCTTCGCGTGCTCCTTCGCCTGCTTCCTGGTCGGCCGCTTCGAGACCATCCGCGTGTCGGTCGCCTACAGCGACGCGCCGGTGAAGCTGGTCGGCACCCACGTCGGCGTGGCCATCGGCGAGGACGGCTACACCCAGATGGGCCTGGAGGACATCGCCTGCCTGCGCTCGCTGCCGAACATCCCGATCATCCAGCCCGCCGATGAGCTCGAGACCCGCCAGGCGGTCGCCTACGCGGTCGAGCACCCCGGGCCGCTCTACCTGCGCCTCACCCGGCAGAACCTCGAGCCGGTGCACGAGGCGGCCTACCGCTTCCAGTTCGGCAAGGCCGACGTGCTGCGCCCGGGCCACGACGTGACGCTGCTCGCCACCGGCGGCCCGGTCTGGAACACGCTCGAGGCCGCGAACAAGCTCGCGGCCGACGGCATCCAGGCCGAGGTCATCAACGTCGCCACCGTCAAGCCCCTCGACGAGGCGGCCATCCTCCGCTCGGCGGGGCGCACCGGCCACGTGATGACGGTGGAGGACCACAGCATCCACGGCGGTCTCGGCAGCGCGGTCGCGGAGCTGCTCGGCGAGGTGATGCCCACGCCGATGAAGCGGATCGGGGTGACGACCTTCGGCGAGTCGGGCGACTACAAGGGCCTCTACGCCAAGCACGGCCTCGACGCGGACGGTATCGCGGCCAGCGTCCGCAAGTTCCTCGCCCGCTAGCAGGCTGCCGGAAAGGGCCATCTGCTTCGTTGGGGCCCTCGCTCGGGTGCTCAACGTACAAAGAGTACGCCTCGCGCCCGAGCGAGGGCCCCGCCTCGCAGCTGGACCCTTTCCGACAGCCTGCGGGTCAGCGGGGTTTGACCACCCAGAGATAGACGGGGGTGGTGCGTCCGTTGATGTCCACCCGGAGCATCGAGGCCGGCTCCCAGTCGCCCATGTCGAAGTTGAAGGACACGACGCGGGTGCCCGGGGCGAGCTCACGCTCGAGCTTCGGCCGCAGCCGCAGGTTCACCTCCCGCGTGAGGTAGAGGGTGACCACGGTGGCCGTGGACAGATCCGCCTGGAAGAGATCCTGCTCGTGGAAAGTCACCCGCGCCTCGACCCCCGCGCGGCGGGCGTACTCCCGGCTCTGCGCGACCAGCTTCGGGTCGATCTCGATGCCGACGCCCCGGGCCCGGAAGTCGCGGGCGGCCGCGATCACCAGGCGCCCGTCGCCCGAGCCCAGATCGTAGACCACGTCCGCCGGCCCCACCCGGGCCAGCTTGAGCATCTGGTCCACCACCTCGGGCGGGGTCACGAGAAAGGGCACGTCGGCGCCCGGATGAGGAGCGCACGCGCCGGCCAGGAGGAGCAGGACGAGCGGCCCCGCGACCGTGCTACATTTCACGCGTGATCTCCGCGGTCGTCTCGTCCCTGCATCTGCTCGCGCTGGCCATCGGGCTGCCCGCGGTGTTCCTGCGCGGGCGCGCGCTCAAGGCTCCCCTCGACGCCGACGGGCTGCGCCGGCTGCTGGCCGCCGACAATGCCTGGGGCGTGGCGGCGGCGCTCTGGGTCGTCACCGGGCTGCTGCGGGCCTTCGGCGGGCTCGAGAAGGGCACCGAGTTCTACCTCCGCTCGCCGCTCTTCTGGACCAAGATGGCGCTCTTTGTCCTCATCCTCCTGCTGGAGATCCGTCCCATGGTGACCTTCATCCGCTGGCGCGCGCAGCTCGGCCGCGGGCTTCAGGTGGACACGTCGTCCGCCCCCCGCCTGTACACGCTGAACCACGTCGAGCTGGCGCTCGTGGTGGTGATGGTCTTCGTGGCCAGCATGATGGCGCGCGGGGTGGGATTCTAGGCGGCCGCATCGGGCGCCGTCCGCCTCACTCCGAGAGCTTGAGGAGGAGGCCGGTCCGGCGGGAGCGGGTGACCGCGGCGGCGAGCGCCCAGTGCGCGAGGACCGCGTAGAGCAGCGTGAGCGCGAACCCGGTGGCGAACGGGTAGGCGAACTGGGACGGGAACCCGTAGCCGGCCCGGATCCCGTCGAGGAAATAGGTCAGCGGGATCCCCGCCGAGATCGCCTGCACCCAGCCCGGTAGCACCGAGACCGGGTAGTAGATCCCACCCAGCATCACGAAGAAATTCACCGCCGCCCACGCGGAGGTCTCCGCTCGGGTGCCGAAGAGCAGCACCAGCGCGCAGACCAGGAGGCCGATCACGAGCGCGGTGAGGAAGCAGCCGAGCAGGAAGAGCCCGACCCGGAGCGGCCCCGGCCCGAGGAAGTCGAAGCCGAAGGCGCGGCCGCCGATCAAGGCCATGAGAGCCCACACGATCACGCCCCGCCCCACCCCGACCAGCCAGGAGCCCACGGCCAGGTGGTGGATGCGCACCGGGGTCAAGAACTGGTGCTTCATGGACTTGGACCAGATGTCGAAGAGCACCGCGTAGGCCACGTCGAGCTGGCAGACCTGGACCGCGGAGAGCGCCACGGTGCCCACCAGGATGAACGCGGTCATCTGGGGGGTCAGGTCGAGGAAGCGGGTCAGCAGGCCGTGCGAGAGCATGGCCACGCCCGGCCAGAACGTGAGCTCGAAGACGAAGAACACGTTCCGCCGCGCCATGATCAGGTTGCGGTAGGCGAACGCGGTCAGGCGCGCCCACTCCGCGGCCCAGGCCTCCCCCGCGCCGCCCGCGGCCAGGAGCTCAGCGCGAGAGCTCAACGAAGACCTCCTCGAGATCGGGCTCCCGCACCTGGCAGTCGCGGACGAGCACCCCCTGGTCGCAGAGCCACTTCAGGATGTCGGGCAGCCGCTTGTCGGATGCGTCCACCGTGCAGTCGATCCGGTCGCCGCGCGCCTGCACCGCGAGCACCCCGGGCAGGTCCGCGAGGCCGGCGGGGATCGCGGGATCGAGCCGCAGCGAGATCACGTCCCCGATGCGGATCTGGCGCTTGAGCTCGTCCGCCGAGCCCTCGGCCAGGATGCGCCCGCCCTTGATGAAGGCGATGCGGTCGCAGAGCTCCTCGGCCTCCCGCATGTAGTGGGTGGTCAGAATGATGGTGGTGTTCCGCTCGCGGCGCAGCTCGGCGATCTGGGCCCGGATGCGCACGGACACGTCCGGATCGAGGCCGAGGGTGGGCTCGTCGAGGAACAGCACCTCCGGATCGTTCAGCAGCGCCTTGGCCAGGGCGAGCCGCTGCTTGAGCCCGGTGGAGAGCTCGTTGTACTCGGTCTTGAGGTGCGGGATTAGCTCGAAGCGCTCGAGCAGCTCGTTCACGCGGCGCTTGAGGGCGCGGCCGTGGAGGCCGTAGAGGCGCCCGTAGAAGGCGAGCACTTCCGCCGGGCGCAGGCTCCACACGAACGACGCGTTGCCACTCGCCATGTTCAGGCGCCGCCGGATCGCGAAGGCCTCCCGGACGACGTCGTGGCCGAGGATCGTGGCGGAGCCGCTGTCCGGGAGCAGCAGCGTGGCCAGGATGGAGAGCAGCGTGGTCTTGCCCGCCCCGTTGGGCCCGAGTAGCCCGTAGATCGCGCCGCGCGGCACCTGCAGGCTCGCCCCGCGCAGAGCGGCGGTCTCCCGGCGGCGGAGCCATCCGCTGCGGAAGGTCTTGGCGAGATCGCGTGCTTCGACCGCGAGGGGCGAGACCGGCATGGCCCGCTCATCGTACCACGGGGTCCGCGAGCGGCTCGGGCGCGGCGGCCGCGTTTGCCGAGGCGCGATCGATCTGGTAGAACCTCCCCGTGGAGCCGACCGGCCGCGCCGAGCTGGAGGAGGCGAACGCGCGCTTCTACCGCGTCTTCGAGACCCTCGATCTCAGCCAGATGGACGAGATCTGGGCCCACGAGGACCACGTGCGCTGCGTGCACCCCGGCTGGTGCATGCTCGCGGGCTGGGAGGCGGTGCGGCACTCCTGGGAAGTGATCTTCAAGAACAGCCAGGAGATGCGCTTCAGCATCACCGACGTCCACGCGTTCGTGGAGAGCGGCTTCGGCTGGGTCACCTGCACCGAGAACATCCTGTCCGAGTCCCGCGGCAACATCTCGGTGACGTCGGTCCTGGCCACCAACATCTTCGAGCGGAGCGGCGGGGAGTGGCTGCTCATCCACCACCACGCCTCCCATATTCTCACCGGCGACCCGTCCGCGGGCGCGTGACGCCCCAAGGAGGTCAGGTATGGAGGCCGTGAAGGACGCCAGCCATCTCTATGAAGTCGAGCGCCGCGCGCGCCACGCCGAGCGCCCGGGGTTTCGCATCACCGAGCTGCAGATCGGCCCGCGCCAGCAGGTGCCGTGGCACTACCACACCAGCATCCGGGACACCTTCTACGTGCTGGAAGGCCGGGTGCGCCTCTTCCTCCGCGATCCCAAGGAGGAGGTCCGCCTCGAGCCGGGCGAGTCGTACGCGGTGCGGGCCGGCCGTCCGCACCTGGTGACCAACGGCGGGGAGACGTCCGCGGTGTTCCTCGTGCTGCAGGGCGTGGGCGAGTACGACTATGTGCCCCTGACCTGATCCATTGCGGTTGTGCCCCTGACCTGATCCATTGCGGTTGTTCCGCCGACCTGATTCAGAGACGGCGCAGGAGCAGGTGGGGGCCGCCCTGGGCGGCCACCTCGTAGCGCCGCTCGAGGCCGCCGGCCACGATGGTCACGCGGCTCCCGTCCCGGGTGAGGGTGACGTCCGGCAGGTTCCGCCACGGGTAGGTGTCGAGGTTCACGAGCACGTAAGCGCTCTTCTCGATGCCGACCGGGAACACGAAGACGAGCGGTCGCAGGCTCAGGTGCGGCACGTAGGGATCCTGCGCGGAGACCGCGGCGCCCGGAGGGACGCGGGCCAGCACCGGGTAGGCCGCGCGCTGCTCCGCGACGGGCCAGAAGCGGGCGATCGCCAGGTTGTTCACGGTGCGCGAGGCGAGCGCGAGGCTCGCCACCATCGCCACCACCAGCACCGCCACCGGCCAGGCGCCCGGCCGCCGCCGCGCGAGGCGCGCGTAGCCGCCGACCGCGGCCAGGATCAGGAAGGGCAGGACGAAGGACTGGTACTGCGCGCGGAACCCGTAGAGCACCGGGTCGGCGCTGAGCAGATTCTGGGCCAGCGCGGGCACCACGCCCAGCAGGTCCCACCCGCCCAGGAGCGGCAGGAGCGCGAGCGGGGCCAGCATCGCGCCCAGGTACACCGCGCGACCCGGCGTGCACAGCGTGGCCAGCGTGCCGAGCGGGTGGAGGATCGCGTTCGCGACGATCTCGGTGAGCGAGCCGCCCAGGTGCGCGTAGCGCCCGAGATGCGAGTAGGCCTCGCCGCGATAGGCCGGGATGATGAAGCGCACGTCCACCGCCAGCAGGGCGAGCGCGGCAGTGGCGGTGACCGCCCCCGGCAGCCAGCGCCGGTGCGCCACCGCCATCCAGGCGCCGAGCCCCATCACCGGTAGCGCGGCGTCCTCGCGGCAGAGCAGCGTGAGCGCGGCGGGCAGGAACGCCAGCCACGGGCGGCCCGTCTCGACCGCCCAGAACGCGGCGAGGAGCAGGGGGATCGCGAGGGCGGCCGCGTGGAAGTCTCGCACGTTGATCCCGTGGAGCGACGGGTTGACCAGGTAGAGCAGCGCGAACGCGGCGGCGGGACGCTCGTCGCCGAGCCGCGCGCGGCCCAGGCCGTACACCGCGAAGCCGCCCAGGGCCAGCGCGACCGACTGCGCCACCAGCAGGACCGCCGGGCCCGGGACCAGCCAGTAGACCGGCACGAACAGGTACATGATCGGCGAGAGGTGATCGCCCCAGGCGTGCATCTCGGGCAGGCTCACGTAGGGGCCCGCGCCCCGGGCCAGGTTCCACACGAGCTGGACGTAGTAGCCGAGATCGAGCGCGTGCGTCGCGAAGGTCAGGTGGCGGGTCACCGTGACGAACGAGAGCACCACCGCGTAGGCCGCCACCCCGATCAGGACCGCCCGGCCCGGCCGCACCGCGGGCACCGGCCGCGGCGCCAGCCACGCGCGCAGCGCCACCAGCCCGAGCAGCAGGAGGAAGAGGTGCTCGGGTCGCCAGGGCCAGTGCTCTCGGCGGCCCGTCCAGAACGCGAGCGCCAGGCCGAGCCCGGCCGCGGCCAGGACGGCCGCGCCGTCGAGCAGCCGGGCGACGATCACCGGGGGCTGGCCGGCGGGGACGAGCCGGGACGCCCGAGGCGACTGTAGCGGCCCGCGATGGAGCCGAGCCGGCGGGAGCGCTTGAGGCCGGTCCGGTGGAGCAGGTGGCGCGCGACCACCCAGAGGATCTTGAAGCCGTAGGCGCAGGAGGCGGTAAAGCTCGCGGAGGAGGCCTCCGCGAAGTAACGCACGGGCACCGGGATCTCCGCGATGCGGAAGCCGGTGGCCACGACCTGGGAGACGATCTCCTGGTCGAAGACGAAGCCGTCCGAGTTCATGCGGAAGTTGACCGCGTCGAGGACGTCCTTGCTGAACGCGCGGTACCCGGTGTGGTACTCCGACAGGTGGAGACCGAAGGCCATGTTCTCGACCTCGGTCAGGAATCGATTGGCCACGTACTTCCACCAGGGCATCCCCTGCTCGATCGCCGAGCCGCCGCCCGCGAGCCGGGAGCCCAGGACGAGATCGGCCTCGCCGCGCACGATCGGCGCGATGATCTGGGGCACCAGGGTGGGATCGTACTGGTAGTCGGGATGCACCATCACCACGATGTCCGCGCCGGTCTTGAGGGCCTCGGTGTAGCAGGTCTTCTGGTTGGCGCCGTAGCCGTAGTTCCGGTCGTGGACGAAGATCTCGAGTCCCAGCTCGCGGGCCACGTCGAGGGTGGCGTCGGTCGAGCCGTCGTCCACCAGGATCACCAGGCTGACGGTGTCCTTGGGCAGCTCCTCGTAGGTCATGCGGAGCGTCCGGCCCGCGTTGTAGGCCGGCATCACCACGACGATTTTCGGAGTGTCCTTCGAGGGCGAGGGCGGGAGCGTGGCGGCCATCTAGCGCGGCCCCACGCGGCAGACCGCGACGAACTGGTAGGCGAGCCCGCCCGGCCATCCCCTCGCCGCCCCCGCGCTCAGCGCGTGCACGCGCGCGAGCCAGCGGCCGTGCCAGCGCGGCGGAACCACGAGCGGCAGCGGCACCGGGGTGACCGCGAGCTCGCTCACCGTGAGCCCGGCGCCGCGCAGGAGCTCGAGCAGGGTGCGGCGCGTGAAGAAGCGAAGGTGGGTGCGATCCAGGATGCCGCGATCGGCGTAGTCGAAGCGGCCGGCCAGGAGCGAGAGGCGCACCCAGAGATGCGCGACGTTGGGCACCGAGACGATCACGGTACCCCCGGGGACCAGGGCCTGGTCGAGAGCCTCCAGCACCGCCCGCGGGTCGCTCAGGTGCTCGAGCACGTCGCCGTACACGATGGCGTCGAAGGGCCCGTGCAGCAGCGGGAGCGCCGATTCCAGATCGGCCACCACCACCTCCTTGCAGCGGCCGCGCGCCCGCGCGGCCAGCTCCGGGTCGCGCTCGAGCGCGGTCACGCTCCAGCCCTGCGCGGTGAGGCGCTCGGCGAGGAAGCCGTCGGCCGCGCCCACGTCCAGCGCCCGGCGGCCGCGGCCGTCTCCGAGTCGCGACAGGATGACCGAGTGGCTCGAGTGCGGATCGTCCTTCAGGCGATACGGAGAGGCGCTCATGATCAGGGCCGCGGCGCGGGCGTGGCCAGGCACGCCTCCCAGGCCTCGTGCCGAGGCGCGCTCGCGAGCAGCAGGGCGAGCGACAGCGAGCCGAGCACGTAGAAGTCGAGGAAGAGCCCGCCCAGGATCACCAGCACGAGGCCGGCGAGCGCCGGGAACTCCGCGATGCCGCCCATCACGACGGTGGCGAGGGTGAGGCGTGCGATGGCCCTCTGCCGCGTGTCGTCGGGGCGCCGGGTCAGGAGCAGGCGCCGGAACCCGGGGAAGGAGGCGGTCACGATCCCGCTCGCGATCCAGGCCGCGTAGCGCACGAGGGTCACCTGGGACGCGGGCAGGTCTGCGTCGGATAGCGGGTGGCTCATCCGGAACATGCTGGCGATCACGGCGTACATCACCAGGCTCGTGATGAGGCCGCCGGTGATGATCGCGGCGGTCCGGTGCGCTTGACGGAGCTCGCTCGCGGCGTCCATTCTCCCTTCTCCGGAGCCAGGATAGCATCCGCCGCGCTCAGGGCTGGTTGGAATAGAGCCGCCGGCCCCCCGCCTCGATCAGCAGATGCACGCGCCCGGCCGGCAGCTCGCGCACCACGCTGCGGGCCGGGGTGGCCGCCGACAGCAGGAAGATGCGACGGTCTCCCTCCCAGGCGCGCGCCAGCGCGGCGGTGTCCCAGAACCGCGGCCGCGCTTCGGGAAAGGTCGAGCCGAAGGCCAGGTTGGACTGCAACCCATTGACGATCTGGACCCGCCGATCCAGCCGCAGCAAAGCCGAGGCGCTATTCTCGATCGCCCCCTCGTGCGCGAGCACGTCCGCGGGCCCGAGGCGGAGCTGGATCGCGTCGGTCATTACCCGCACCGAGCGGCTCTTGGCGAACAGCGTGAGCCCTTCGACGGAGAGCGGCAGGAAGGCGATCATGGCGGCCAGCAAGGCGCCCAGGCCCAGGAGCGGAAGCCGGCGCCAGGCCGCCACCGCCAGCGCGGCCGTCGCCAGCAGGAAGATCCCCGCGATCGGGCCGAAGAGCGGCCGGAACTGGGCGAGGAAGTCGCTCGTCGCGGCCTGGCCCTGCGCGGCCATGTTCCGCGCGGAGACGTCGGCCACCGCGACCGCATCCGGGGAGAGGCGCAGCCACCCGAGCCAGGCGCCGAGCATCGCCGCCCCCACCAGGGCGGTCGCGAGCAGCGCAGGGGCCAGCAGGCTGAAGGAGCGCGGGGCGCCCGCCGGCCGCTCGATGGCGTCGTCCCAGAGCTTGGCGACCAGCAGCGCCATCGCGGGGAACGCGGGCAGGCCGTAGTGCGGCAGCTTGAAGGGCGAGAGGGCGAAGACCCCCAGGGTGCCGACCGTCCAGAGGGCGAGCAGCATCCAGACGCGCGCCTCCGGCGTCTTCCACGGCCGCCGCCGGATCACCCGGGCGACCGCGAGCGGCAGCGCGAGGACCCAGGGGAAGAAGCCGACCGCGGTGACGCCGAGGAACTCGAGCGTCGAGAGCGGGACGTCCTCGTCGGGGAAGACGCGCTGTCGCGCGACGTTCAGCACGTGGTTGTCCACCACCGTGTACCAGAGGAAGCCGCGGTACTGCGATTCGACGAGCAGGTACCAGGGCACCGCGAGCGCGAGCAGGAGCAGGATCGCGGAGAGCGGCGCCCACTGCCGCCACGATCCGCCCTCCCGGGTGAGCCAGAGGAAGAGGGCCACCGCGGCGAGGGGGCCGACCGCGCCGAGGAAGTCCTTGGCCAGCCCGGCCAGGCCCAGGCCGCCGTAGAACAGCAGGAGCGGCCACCGGCCGCCGCCCAGGTAGGCCAGGATGAAGCCGTAGAGGCCCAGGAGGATGCAGGCGACGAAGAGCATGTCCGGCTTGACCATGCGCCCGAAGAGGAACATCTCGAGGTTCGCCGCGACCATCAGCCCCGCCATGAGCCCGACCCGGGCCGAGGCCAGGCGGCTGCCGATCAGCGCGGTGAGCACGGCCACCGCGACCGCGGCGAGCGCGGACACCAGGCGCGCCGCCGTCTCGGTGGGCCCGAGCCAGGCGAAGGCGCCCGCCATGAGCCAGTAGGGCAGCGGGGGCTTGTCGAAGTAGGGCACGCCGTTGAGATGGGGTGTGATCCAGCCGGCGCCCCGCAGCATCTCCCAGGCGATGTCCGCGTGGATGCCTTCCGGCGGATCGAGGAAGGGCGCGGCGCCGAGGCGCGACACGTACAGCGCGGCGGCGACGATGGCGACGGCGAGCGGAGCGGTCAGCAGACGCTTGCGCGCCGGGGCCTCACCGGTCGACCCGGACCACCGCGTCCTGGGGAAGGCGGCCCAGGAGATCGGTGACCGCGTCGTCGAGATAGCCGCGGTCCTTGGACTCCAGCGTGACCTTCACCTTGTACTCCGGGTTGGAGAACTCGGGATACGAGCCGAGCAGCAGATCCGGATGGCCGGCGAGCAGCGCGTTGAGGTGATCGGCCAGCGTGCCCTCCCCCATGCTCACGTACACGCAGCAGAGATGGAAGGGCGCGTCGCGGAAGCGCTCCTTGAGCGCGTCGAACTTCTGGCGGAAGATCTCGGGCACGCCGGGGAGGATGTAGATGTTCCGCACCACCACCGCCGGGAAGACCAGCTCGCCGTCCGCGGTCAGCTCCGCGCCCTCCGGCACCTCCGCCATCTTGAGCCGGGCCGCGTTGAGCTGGCCCCGGCCCTTGAAGTAGTTCTCGAGCAGGCTCACGAGCCGCGGCTCCCGCACCACCGGCACCCCGAGGGCCCGCGCCACCCCCTCGATGGTCACGTCGTCGTGGGTCGGCCCGACGCCGCCCGAGGTGAACACCACGTCGTACTCCGCGCTGAAGGCGCGCACCTCGGCCGCGATGAGGTCCACCTCGTCCGGGATAACGGTGATCCGCCGCACTTCCACGCCGAGCCCCCGCAGTTCGCGGCAGAGGTAGGCCGCGTTGGCGTCGGTGATCTTGCCCGAGAGGATCTCGTTGCCGATCAGCAGGATGCCGGCCGTTTTCGCCATGGGCGAGGCACATCGTAGCATGCGGGGAGTTCTGATAGAATGGGGCGCGCTCCGACGGGCGACTCCCGCAGTTCGAGGAAAGCGATGACCACCGACGCCTCTCCGATCACGCTGCGCGGCTGGGCCCTCGTCCTGGGCGCCTCCTCCGGCTTCGGCGCCGCCACGAGCCTGGCGCTCGCGCGCGCGGGGCTCGACGTGTTCGGCGTCCACCTCGACCGCAAGTCCACCCTGCCCAACGTCGAGCGCCTGGCATCCGAGATCAAGTCCCTCGGCCGGGAGGCCCGCTTCTTCAACGTCAACGCGGCCGACGAGGAGAAGCGCGCCGAGGTCGCGACCGAGATGGAGCGGGTCCTCCGCGAGCGCAACCAGATGGGCCAGGTGCGGGTGCTGCTGCACTCCCTGGCCTTCGGCACGCTCAAGCTCTTCGTGGCCGATCCGATGAAGGAAGCGGTGACCAAGGCGCAGATGGACATGACCCTCGACGTCATGGCCCACAGCCTCATCTACTGGGCCCAGGAGGTGGTGGGGCGCGGGCTCATGGGCCGCGGCGGACGCATCTACGCGATGACCTCGGCGGGCGGCGCGCGCGTGCTCCCCTACTACGGCCCGGTCTCCGCGGCCAAGGCCGCGCTCGAGTCCAACATCCGACAGCTCGCGGCCGAGCTGGCCCCGCAGGGCATCACCGCCAACTCCATCCGCGCGGGCGTGACCGCGACCCCCGCGGCCCAGAAGATCCCCAACTACGAAGAGTTCTCCCAGCAGGCCGCACGGCGCAATCCGCATCGACGGCTCACCACCACCGACGACGTGGCGCGCGCGATCGTCGTGCTGAGCCACCCCGACACGCACTGGATCACCGGCAACGTGATCGGGGTCGACGGCGGCGAAGAGATCGTGGGCTGAGCGGCCAGTGCCCAGCTGGCTGGCCGTCATCATCCTGGGGGTCATCGAGGGCGTCACCGAGTTCCTGCCCATCTCCTCCACCGGGCACCTGCTGCTGGTGGAGAACGCGGGATGGGTGCCGCGCCAGTCCGACCTCTTCAACATCACGATCCAGTCCGGGGCGGCCCTCGCGGTGCTGCTGGCCTTCGGCGGGCGCCTGCGGGATCTGCTGGGGCGCCTGCAGGAGCCCGAGCCGCGCGCTTATCTCCTGAAGCTCGCGCTGGCCTTCGTGATCACCGGAGTGGGCGGACTCGCGATCAAGCTTCTCGGCTGGGCGCTGCCGAAGGAGATGGCGCCCATCGTCTGGGCCACCCTGATCGGCGGGGTGGCGATCCTCGGGGTGGAATTTGCGCTGCGCGCGCGACCGTCCGTTTCGCGCGTGACCTGGACGATGGCGGTCGCGGTGGGACTGGGCCAGCTCCTCGCCGCCGCGTTTCCCGGCACCTCGCGCTCGGCCGCCACCATCCTGATCATCATGCTGCTGGGTCTGAGCCGGTCCGTCGCGACCGAGTTCTCGTTCCTGGTCGGCGTGCCTACCCTGCTCGCGGCGGGCGGGTTCGAGACGCTGCACGCCCTGCGGCATCCCGTGGGGCCGCCGACCGACTGGGGCCTGCTCGCCCTCGGCACCCTGGTCTCCGCGGTGACCGCGTTCCTCGTGGTCCGGTGGCTGCTCCGGTGGATCCAGACGCACAGCTTCACCCCGTTCGGATGGTACCGGGTGGCTCTCGGTCTCGTCCTGCTGACCCGGCTCGGCTGAGCCGGCCCGATCTCGGAGGTAGTGGACGCGATGGCGCACGACGTGGTGGTGATCGGCGGCGGCAATGCGGCTCTCTGCGCGGCGCTGGCCGCGCGCCAGGGCGGGGCCTCGGTGCTCATGCTGGAGAAGGCCCCGGAGCCCGAGCGGGGCGGCAACTCCTTCTTCACCGCGGGCGGCTTCCGCTTCGCCCACCAGGGCCTCGAGGATCTGCGGCGCGACGTCATCCCGGATCTGAGCGACGAGGAAGCGGCGACCATCACGATCCCCGCGTACACCGAGGACCAGTACTACGACGACATCATGCGCGTGACCGAGGGGCGCTCCGATCTCGATCTGGCCCAGCACCTGGTCCAGCGCTCGAAGCCCACCGTGATGTGGATGCGCACCCAGGGGATCCGTTGGATCCTGATGTTCAGCCGCCAGTCCTACAAGGTGGGCGATCGCCATCACTTCTGGGGCGGCCTCAACCTCGAGGCGGTGGGGGGCGGGCCCGGTCTGGTCGAAGCGCTCTTCGAGCGGGCGGCCAAGGTGGGCATCGAGGTGCGCTACGGGGTGGCCGGGCACAAGCTGATCCAGGATGGCGCCGGCCGGGTCACCGGGGTGGCGACGCGCAGCGCGACGGGCGCGAGCGAGATCCCCTGCCGCGCGGTGGTCATCGCCTCGGGCGGTTTCGAGGCGAACCCGGAGTGGCGCACCCGCTACCTCGGGCCCAACTGGGACCTCGCGCGCGTGCGCGGCACCCGGCACAACGTCGGCGAGGGCATCGCGATGGCGCTCGAGATCGGCGCGCAGGCCTACGGCCACTGGTCGTCCTGCCACGCGGTGGCGTGGGATCTCAACGCCCCCGCCTTCGGCGACCGGCGGGTGGGCGACATGTTCCAGAAGCACTCGTACCCGCTCGGGCTGATCGTCAACGTCAAGGGCGAGCGCTTCGTCGACGAGGGCGCCGACTTCCGCAACTACACCTACGCCAAGTACGGGCGTGAGATCCTGCGGCAGCCGCAGGAGGCCGCCTTCCAGCTCTTCGACCAGAAGACGGTGCCGCTGCTGCGCGAGGAGTACCGCATCCGCGAGATCACCAAGGCGGAGGCGGGCACCATCGAGGAGCTGGCCAAGAAGCTCGAGGTGAACCCGGAGGGGCTCGTCCGCACCGTGCGCGACTTCAACGCGGCGGTGATGGACCAGGTGCCGTTCAATCCCGCGGTGCTCGACGGCCGGGGCACCCAGGGGCTCGCCCTGCCCAAGTCCAACTGGGCGCAGCGCCTGGACACCCCGCCCTACGTGGGCTTCGGGGTGACGTGCGGCATCACCTTCACCTTCGGCGGCCTCCGCGTGGACACGCGCGGCCGGGTGCTCGACACCTGGGACCGGCCGATCCCGGGCCTCTACGCGGCGGGCGAGCTCGTGGGCGGGCTCTTCTACCACAACTACCCCGGCGGCACCGGCCTGATGTCGGGCGCCGTCTTCGGCAAGACCGCGGGCGACTCCGTCGCCGCCGACCTGAAGTAGACGACGGCCCTAGGTGTCGTGCTTGAAGTGGCGGAGGATCTCGAGGAAGGTCTCGACGACGCGCGGGTCCCAGTAGCCCGCGTCGGTCTCGCGGATCAGCGTGGAGACCGCTTCCGAGCGCGGGAGCGCCGCCTTGTACGGGCGGTCGGTGTGTAGCGCGTCGAAGACGTCCACCACCGAGATGATGCGGGCGCCCAGTGGGATCGCCTCGCCCTTCAGCCCGTCCGGGTAGCCGGAGCCGTCCCACTTCTCGTGGTGGTGGCGCATGATCGGGCGCACCAGCTCCATGCTGCGCAGGCCCAGGACGAGATCGGAGCCGGCGCCCGGATGGGCGCGGATGCGCTCGTACTCCATGGGATCGAGCGGGCCGGGCTTCAAGAGGATCCCGTCGGGCACCGCGATCTTGCCGAGGTCGTGCAGGTACCCGCCCAGCCGCAGCGAGCGCACCATCTCGGGGTCGAGCCCGAGCGCCTCACCCACCGCCACCGCGTAGCGCGACAGCCGGTCGCAGTGGCCGAGCGTGTACGGATCGCGCGCCTCGATGGTGAGCGCCAGCGTGGTGATCACCGCCTCGGCCCGCTCGAGCTGGCTCAGGAGCTGGCGGACCCGCAGCAGCGCGGCCAGGCGGGTGCGCAACTCGACGAACGCCACCGGCTTGGTGAAGAAATCGTCGGCCCCCGCGGCGAGCCCGGCCACCCGGGCCTCCAGGTCGCCGACCGCGGTGAGGATGACCACCGGCATCAGCTCGTAGCGCGGATCGGCCTTGAGCCGGGCGCAGAGCTCGATGCCGCTCATGGCCCCGAGATGCACGTCGGTGAGCACCAGGTCGGGGCTCACCACGTTGAGCGCGTCGAGCGCCTGCTCGGCGGAGGCGGCCATCAGCAACCGGTAGCCGAGCGTGCCGAGCAGCCCCGAGAGGATCTCGCGGATGTGCGCGTCGTCCTCGACCACCAGGATGGTCGACCGATCGGGCAGGGTCGCTTCGAGATCGAGGCTAGCGCTCATCGAGGGCCCGCTCCATCCACGCGGTGCCCGAAGAGGACAGGCCGAGAGCGGAGCCGTCCCGCGGGGGCGGCGCGCTCGAGGCTCAGGTCGTCGATACGCTCGGTCACGGGCGGCTATCTTACGCCAGGTGGAGGGCGAACGGTCAGGCCGCGGCGTTGAGGCGAACGGTCTCGACGAGGAGCCCGGCGGTGAGCACGAGATCGCGCACGTCCACCCACTCGTTCACGGTGTGGATCTCGCGCATGCCGCAGGCCAGGTTGGCGACCTCGAGGCCGCGCTCCACGAAGACGTTGGCGTCGGAGCCGCCTCCGGTGCCGCGCGTGGCGCAGGCCCGCCCCATCGCGCCCGCCGCGGACTGCACCAGGCGGACGATCCCGGCCTCGTCGCGGATGTCGAGCCGGCCGTACTGCCGGTCGATCTGGGCCTCCACGCGCGCCTGGTACTGCCGGTCGCCCACCTGCACCCGGTGCCGGGCCGCCGCCTCGTCGAAGCACCGCCGCATGTGCTCGGTCTGGGCCGCGAGCTTCTCGAGGCTCAGGCTGCGCGTCTCGCCCCGGATCATCACCCCGGCGGGGACGATGTTGCCGGCGAGCCCGCCCTGGATGATGCCGAGGTTCGCGGTGGTCTCCGCGTCCAGGCGGCCGAGCTTCATCACCGCGATGGCCTCGGCGGCGATGCGGATCGCGCTCATCCCCTGCTCCGGGCAGATGCCCGCGTGGGCCGCGAGGCCCTGGATGTTGAAGGTCATCCGGTTGGCCGCGGGTGCCCGGGTGATCAGCTCGCAGACCCCGTCCACGTCCAGCACCAGGCCCCGCTTTGCGCGCAGGCGGCCGGTGTCGAAGTTCTTGGCGCCGAGCAGCCCGTTCTCCTCGCAGATCGTGAGCACGACCTCGAGATCGCCGTGCGGGACGCGGCCCTCGCGGAGGACACGCACCGCCTCCAGGATCGCCACCACCCCCGCCTTGTCGTCGCCGCCCAGCACGCTGGTGCCGTCGGTGCGGATCACGTCGCCCTCGACCACCGGGTGGATGGCCTCGGCCGGTCCCACCGTGTCCATGTGGCCCGAGAGCAGGAAGGGCGGAGCGCCCGGCGTGTTGCCCGGGAAGCGCGCGAGCAGGTTGCCGGTGTCGCCGCCGACCTTCTCCCCCGCGCCGTCCACCTCGACGCTCGCGCCCATCGCCTTGAGAATGCTCTCGAGCCGCCGCGCGATCGTGCCCTCGCGCCGGGAGAGGCTCGAGATCGACACCAGCTCCAGAAACTCGTCCTTGAGTCTCGCCGCGTTGATCATCGGGTCCTTCCTGTCGGGACGGTCCGGCCCGCGGGGGCCGCGTGGGGCAGATGGGCGAGCAGCCAGCGGAGGCTTTCCTCGATCGCTTCGTGGCGGTGCGCCGGCTCGCTGAGCCGGTGATCGGCGCCCGCGATCACGTGCAGGCGCTTCGGGTCGCGGGCGCGGTCGAAGAGCATGCGCGCGTGCGCGGGCGGCACCACCTCGTCGCGGTCGGCCTGGATGACGAGCACGCGCGCGACGCCCGCGGGCGCCTCGGCCCGGAGACCGCGCCGGACCTCGGTGACCAGGGCCGCGCCCGCCTCGCCCGGATCGGCGTGGGCCAGCTCACGGAGCGCCGCGGGGGCGTTCCAGGTGACCACCGGCCGCGGGGTGCCCGCCGCGACGCGGCGCGCGGCCCAGAGGGCGACGTAGCCGCCGAGGCTCGATCCGAGCAGCCCGAAGCGGCCGTCGAGCTCCGGGCGGGTGGCGAGATGGGCCAGGACCGCGTCCAGGTCGGCGAGCCGGCTCTCGATGGTGGCGTCCCGCGGCAGGCCGGCAGACTCCCCGCTACCGCGAAAGTCGAAGCGCGCGAGCGCGAGGCCGCCGGCGGGCACCTCGCGTCCGAGCTGCAGGTACTTGTCGCTGTCCTTGGAGGCGCCCATGCCGTGACACGCGATCACGCAGGGGCCGGGGAGATCGTCGGGCAGGTGCAGGACGCCGGCCACGTCGGCGGCGCCGACGGGCACCGTGAAGCGGTGCTCGCTCACGCCCAGACGATGTCGAAGACGCGGCAGGTGTTGACGGTGAGCTCGTACATCGCCTCGTCCACCGGCAGCCGCTTGATCTTCGCCACCTCTTCGGCCACCCGCGCGACCAGCCACGGCCCCGAGGTGACGTTCTCGAACTCGCCCTGGTATTGCCAGGGCGCGTCGCTCTCGACGAGCAGCGACTCGATCGGGACCGCCTCGACCATCTCGCGATCACGGTCGCGATAGACCAGGTCCGGGGTGACCGAGACCATGAAGCCCGCCTCCACGATCTCGCGGGTGACCTCGGCGGAGGCCTTGTGCCAGTGGAACACCGCGCGGTCCACCCCGCGGCGCTTGAGAATGGCGAGCGCGTCCGCGGCGGCGCCGTGGGGCGCGTGCAGGATGATCGGCAGGTCGTAGCGGCAGGCGAGATCGGTCAGGCGCTCGAGGCGCTCGCGGGCCTCGCGGCGCACCGCGTCCGCGTCGGCGGCCGCGCCGAGACCGTACCACGGCAGCCCCACCTCGCCGACCGCGACGAGCCGCGCGTGGTTGGCGTGGATCTGCGCCTCCACCGCTTCCAGGTCCTCGCGGGTGAGCTTCCACTCGGGATGAAAGCCGAGCGCGGGCCACACCGCCTTGGCGTTCTCCGCGGCGGCCCGGAGCGTGCGCTCGTTGGTGGCCTGGTCGCAGCCGACCGCCACCGCGCCCCACACGTTGTGCTCGGTGGCGCGGATGACGGTGCCGCGGACGTCGGCGAAGGCCGGATCGTGCAGGTGGCAGTGGCTGTCGATGATCACGAGCCGGCCACCGTCATCCGGCCGATCAGCAGCGTCGGGGCGGAGGTGCGGTCGCGGAACACCAGATCGTTGCCGATACCCTCCACCGCGTGGAACATGTCGAGCAGGTTGCCCGCGATGGTGATCTCCTCCACCGGGTAGGCCAGCTCGCCATTCTCGATCCAGAGGCCCGCGGCCCCGCGCGAGTAGTCCCCGGTGACCCCGTTGACCCCGAAGCCGATCAGCTCGGTGACGTAGAGGCCGTTCTTCACACTCCGGATCAGGTCCGCCGGATCCCGATCGCCCGCCTGGAGATGGAGGTTGGTGGTGGACACGCTCACCCCGCTCCCGTCGCGGGCCGCGTGGTGGGTGGACGGTAGGCCCAGCTTCCGGCCGCTGTAGGTGTCGAGCAGGTACGAGCGCAGCACGCCCTGCTCCACGACCACGGTGCGCCGGACCGGCAGCCCCTCGCCGTCGAACGGGCGCGAGCCGAGAGCCCCCGGGATGGTGCCGTCGTCCACGATGGTCACCGACGGGGCCGCGATGCGCTCGCCCAGCTTGCCCACCAGGAACGAGGCGCGCCGGTAGAGGGCGGGGCCGGCGACGGCGCCCGCGATGTGCCGCACGAGGCCGGCCGCCATCTCCGGGTCGAAGATCACCGGCACCTCCGCGGTCTTCACCTGCCGCGCCCCGAGCCGGCGCACCGCGCGGCGGGCGGCGGTGCGGCCGATCTCCTCCGGCGCCTCGAGCAGCGCGCGCTTGCGGGTGACGTGGTACCAGGAGTCGCGCTGCATCTCGCCGTTCTCGCTCGCCACCGGGGAGACCGCGAGGCTGAACGAGGACGTCTCGTACTCGCCCGCGAAGCCGTGACTGGTGGCGTAGGCATAGCGCGCGCGCCGATCGCTGAAGTCGCCGCCCTCGGAGTTGGTGATGCGGGGATCGGTCTCGAGCGCGGCCGCCTCGCAGCGGCGGGCCAGCTCGATCTTCTCCTCGGGGGTGAGATCGTGGCCGCGCGCGTCGAGGAGGTCGAGCTGCGGCACCTGCCGCGCCAGATCCGCGGCGTCGGGCAGGCCGCCCATCTCGTCCGGGCTCGTGATGCGGGCCAGCGACACCGCCTCGTCCACCAGGCGCGCCATCGACTCGGGGGTGAGATCGGACGTGGAGGCGGCCGCCACCGACTTGCCCACGAAGACCCGTAGCGCCATGTGCTGCTCGCGCGCGTGCTTGACCGTGTCCACCTGGCCCAGGCGCACCTGGGCCGAGAACGACTGGTCCGCCACCACGAAGGCGTCGGCGGCGGTCGCGCCCCGGCGAGTGGCCTGCTGCAGGAGATCCGCGAGCAGCTCGCGCATGCCCCTCAGACCTGGGTCCCGCCGACCGTCATCCGGTCGATGCGGATCGTGGGGAGGCCCACGCCCACCGGGACGGACTGGCCGTCCTTGCCGCAGGTGCCGACGCCCTCGTCGAGCATGAGGTCGTGGCCGACCCGGCTCACCCGGGTGAGCGCCTCGGGCCCGTTGCCGATCAGGGTCGCGCCTTTCACGGGGCGGGTCACGCGGCCGTCCTCGATGAGGTAGGCCTCGCTCGCCGAGAACACGAAGCGGCCGTTGGTGATGTCCACCTGCCCGCCGCCGAAGTTCACCGCGTAGAGCCCCTTGGCCACTCCGCGGATGATGTCGGCGGGCTCGTCCTCTCCGGCCAGCATGAAGGTATTGGTCATGCGCGGCATCGGGGGATGCGCGTAGGACTCGCGCCGGCCGTTGCCGGTGACCTCCATGCCCATGAGCCGCGAGTTGAGCCGGTCTTGCAGATACCCGCGCAGGATGCCCTTCTCGATGAGCACGTTTCGCCGCGTCGGCACGCCCTCGTCGTCCACGTTGAGCGAGCCGCGGCGATTCCGGATGGTGCCGTCGTCCACCACCGTCACCAGCTCCGAGGCCACCGACTGGCCGAGCCGTCCCGAGAACGCGGAGGTCTTCTTGCGGTTGAAATCGCCCTCGAGGCCGTGACCCACCGCCTCGTGGAGCAGGATGCCGGGCCAGCCCGGTCCCAGCACCACCGTCATCTCGCCCGCGGGTGCGTCCACCGCGTCGAGCTTCATGAGGGCCTGGCGCACCGCCTCGCCGGTGAAGCGCTTCCAGCGGTCCTGCTCGAGGAAGAAGTCGAAGGCGACGCGTCCGCCGCCGCCGAAGCTGCCGATCTCGCGCTTGGCCCCGTCCTCCACGATCACCGTGACGTTGAGCCGGGTGAGCGGGCGCACGTCGCCGACCGTCCAACCCGACGGCGTCGCGATCATCACTACCACTTCCTCGCTGCCCAGGGTCGCGATGACCTGGCGTACGCGCGGATCGAGGGCGCGGGCCTCCGCGTCCATCCGGCCCAGCAGCTTGAGCTTGCGGTCCAGGTCGGCGGAGGTGGGGGGCTCGGCCAGCGTGTAGAGATCGTGCGGCGGGCCGTCCCCGCCCACCGCCACCACCGCCGAGGTCGAGGCGCGGTCCGCGATCGCTCGCGCCTGGCGCGCGGCTTCCTCGAGATTCGGCAACGCCAGGTCGTCGGTGTGGGCGTAGCCGGTGCGCTCGCCGGACTGGGCGCGGAGGCCGGCTCCCTGGCTCACGTGGCGGGCCGCCTTCTTCACCGAGCCCTCCTCCAGGACCAGCTCCTCGCTGATCCGGTACTCCAGGAAGAGGTCCGCGTGGTCCACGCGGCCGGCCAGGGTCGAGCCGAGCAGCCGCTCCATGGTCCCCGCGTTGAGGCCGAACCGGTCCGCGAAAAAACGCTCGGGGCGCGCTAGCATTGCCGTCTCCTTGGAGGTCTCAAAGGGGCTTCATCCTAGCATCGGCTCCGGGAGGGACCCCCATGTTTAGTGCTACTCCTTCTCGCATGGAACGTCGAGTACGACTGTTTCGATTATCTCAGATGTGTCCACGTTTTGTGCGTGCGGGCCTCGGACGCGAGTCGAGATCAGTCGCGCGCGTCGAGGGCGTCCTGCACCAGCTCGTGCAGGCGCCTCAACCCGATCAGGAGCGACGGGCCCGGGCTCAGGATGTCGGCGCCATCCATCTCGTGGATGCGGCCGCCCCGCACCGCGCTGATCCGCTCCCAACCCGGGCGCGCCGCGATCGCGGCGAGATCGGCCGGCTTGCCGCACCAGGACGCGACGATCACCTGGGGATCCCGCCGGGCGACCTCGGCCGGATCCACCACCCGCTCGCGCGCGCTCTTGCGGTCGCGGAGGTCGGCGAACACGTCGCGCCCGCCCGCCGCCTCGATCAGCTCGGAGACCCAGCGGATGCCCGCGATGAGCGGCTCGTGCCACTCCTCGAAGTAGACCCGCGGCCGATCCGGCCACACCCGTGAGAACTCCCGCACCTGGGTGATCTCGTCACGCATGTCGAGGACGAGGTCGCGCGCCGCGGGCTCCGCCCCGAGCAGGCCCCCCACCGTGAGGATCGTCTGCATGACCTCCTCGACCGAGCGCGGGTTGGCGCAGAACACCGGCAGCCCCGCCCGGATCAGCTCCGCGCTCACGTCGGCCTGCAGATCGGAGAACGCGAGGATCAGGTCGGGCTGGAGATCGAGGATGCGGTCCACTCGAAAGGTCGTGAAGCCGCCGACCCGCGGCTTGGTCGCGGCCTCCGCGGGCCGCCGCGCGGTGCCCGGCACGCCCACCACCCGGTCGCCCGCACCGAGCGCGTAGCAGATCTCGACGTGCTCCGCGCTCAGGCAGACGATGCGGCGCGGGAACTCGACCGGGGACTTGCCGTACATGAAGCCCTCCCCTCACCCTGCCCTCTCCCCTGAGGGGAGAGGGGGCTGAGGTCAGTTTTCCTTTGACCCGTCGTAGAGCTCGGTCTTCGCGGTGCCGCGCTGGAAGGAGAGGTACTCCTCCTTGGTCATGCGCGGCTTCCAGGCCTTGAGGATATCGCGCGCGGCGCCCGCGTCGTCCCAGAGCATGTCCACCGCCATCAGCGCGAGCTGCTTGGCCGGCTCCACGTAGGCGAGGTTCGGATCGGCGATCGCGTAGTCGGCCCCGTGCCCGCCGCCGGTGGCTCCGCCCATGTACGGATGCAGGGTGGGCATCACGTGCGAGATATCGCCCATGTCGGTCGAGCCGCTGCGGTGGCCGGACTCGGTGACCTGGTCGACGCCCAGCAGCGCCCCCGCGTTGACCTTGAACTGCTCGGCCATGCCCAGGTGGTTGAAGAGCGGCAGGTAGCCGGGCAGCGTCTCGATCTCCACCTGGGCGCCGAGCGCGAGGGCCCCCGCGCGCAGCGCGCGGTCCACCCGGCGGTTGGCCTCCAGGATCGCCTCCACCGTCTTGCCGCGGACGTAGGTCTCGAGGCGCACCTCACCCGGGATCACGTTCACCTGGCTGCCCCCGTGGGTGATGATCGGGTGCACGCGGATGGAGTCCTCGTCGCGGAACGTCTCCCGCAGCGCGTTGATCGCGGAGAGGCCGATGTTGGCCGCGTAGAGCGCGTTGACCCCCATGTGCGGGGCGCCGCCCGCGTGGGAGGCGCGCCCGATGTAGCGCACCGTCTTCACGAGGCAGCCGTTGTTGGAGGCGGCCACTCCCGCCTTCCTCATGTCGGGCTGGGACGTGGTGTGGATCATCATCGCCATGTCCACGTCGTCGAAGTGGCCGAGGCGGAGCAGCTCGGGCTTGCCGCCCAGGAACTCGAGACGGCCCGCGCGCGCCTGCTGCACCCGCCACTCGACGTCGCCGTATTCCTCCGCGGGCACCGCGAAGAACACCACGCGGCCGGCCAGGTGCTCGAAGGCGCGCGCCTCGCAGAGGCCCATGGCGGCGCCCAGGAGCCCCGCCATCTGGGCATTGTGGCCGCAGGCGTGCGCGGCGCCGGTCTCCGGATCGGCGATCGGATGTCCCGCGACCACCAGGCCGTCCAGCTCGCCCAGCAGCGCGAAGGTCGGGCCGTCCTTGACGCCCGCGGCCTCGGCCCGCACGCCGGTGAGCGCGAGGCCGCCGCGCGGCTTGAGCCCGAGCTCGCCGAGGGTCTCCTCGGCCAGGCGCGCGGTCTTGAACTCCTTGAAGCCGAGCTCGGGCTGGCGGCGGATGCGTTCGCCCAGACCGATGATGCGCTCGCGGTTGCGATCGATCGCCTGGCACACCGAATCCTTAAGCTCTTTCTTAGTCGTCATTGGGTTTTTGCTCCGCGTTGAGGTTTGGCCTCTTCGCCCCCTACGGGGCTCATCGGGGCGCCTTGGCTACCGTGCAAAACGCGCGGGGAGAAACGGAGTGATCGACTCGGGAGTTTCGCCGTCGACGATGCAGCGGGTCAGCAGCGCCGCGGTGATGGGCGCCATGAGGATGCCGTTGCGATAGTGCGCGGTGGCCGCGAAGAGACCGGCCACGTCGGGCCAGGGTCCGAGCACCGGCTGGCCGTCCGGGACCCAGGGCCGGAAGCCGCACCAGGAGCGGGTGACCGACCGGCGGCCGATCTCGGGGACCAGGGCCACCGCGTCGGCGATCAGCGAGCCGAGGCCGTCGGGCGTGACCGCGCGCAGGAAGCCCGCGTGCTCCACGGTGGCCCCGATGAGGATCTCCCCCGAGGGCCGCGGCACCACGTAGATCTCCTCGCCGTGCATGGCGTGGGTGATCAGCGGCGGAACATTGCTCACCGCCAGCATCTGGCCGCGCACCGGCGCCACCGGCAGCCGGAGGCCGATGGAGGTGGCCAGCGCGCCCGACCAGGCGCCCGCCGCGAGCAACACCGCGTCGGCGTGGATCGCCTCGTCGCCCACGAGGACCCCGCGGGCCCGCCCACCGTCGATCAGGATGCGGCTCACCTCGGCGCCGGTGCGCACCGTGACGCCCAGGGCCGCGGCGGCCGCCGCGTACGCGGTCACCAGGCGCTGGTTATTCACCCAGTGATCGCCGCGGACGAACCGGGCCGCGGTCACGTCCTTGGACAGCGCCGGCTCGAGCGCGCGCAGGTCGCTCCCCTCCACCACCTCGATACCGAACTCCTTGGCCAGCGGCCAGGTCTGGCGGAGGCGGGCCGCCTCGATCTCCTGCGGCGTGTGGAGCGGGTAGAGCGTGCCCGCGGTCATGTGCTCGACGTCCACGCCGGTGAGCTCCCGGAGATCGGAGGCCACGCGGGGGTAGAGGCGCCAGCTCTCGATGGCCAGCCGATGGAAGGGGCCGGGCTCCGGCGACGGACCCAGCGGGGCCAGCAGGCCCGCCGCCGCGCTCGAGGCCTCGGCCCCCGGGCTCGCGCGCTCGAGCAGGGTGACGCGGCAGCCGCGCCGGGCCAGATCCGCCGCGGTGGCGCACCCGATGACGCCGCCGCCGATCACCGCGACCGAGGGCGCGGCCATCACGCTCTCCCCAGCGCGTCGAGAAACGCCTTCGTGGCGTCGGCCGGCCGCGGGGCCCCGTAGATCGCGCCGATCACCGCGACGCCCGCGGCGCCGGCCGCGAGCACGTCGGTCACACGCTCGGGAGTGAGCCCGCCCACCGCCAGGACCGGGCGATCCACCGCGCGGGTGACCGCCTCGAGCGCGGCGAGGCCCTGCGGCGGACCGTAGCGCCGCTTGGACGCGGTGTCGTAGACCGGTCCGAAGACGATGAAGTCGGCGCCCTCGGCGGCGGCGCCCCGCGCCTCCGCCTCCGAGTGCACGGAGGCGCCCACGAGAAAGCCGGCCGGCGTGATCCCGCGAAGGGCGGCCACCGGCAGCGAAGAATGGGTGCGCTGGACGCCGTCGGCCGAGGCGGCGAGCGCCACATCCGCCCGGTCGTTCACGATGAGGCGCGCGCGGTGACGCTGGGTGGCCTCACGGAGGGTGTCGGCCAGCGTGAGCAGCTCGCGCGGCTCGAGATCCTTCTCGCGAAGCTGCACCGCGCGCAGGCCCGCGGCCAGGCATTCCTCCACCACGTCGGCGGGCGGCCGGGGCGCCGCCGCGCGGTCGGTGATCAGGTAGAGGGAGAAGCCTAGCTGGTCCACTCGGGCACGCCCTCCAGCGGGGAGGACGCGGTGGCGTAGAGCTTCTTGCCGATCCGCCCGGCCTTGAAGGCGAGGCGGCCGGCCTCGATGGCCAGGCGCATGGCGGTGGCCATGGCCACCGGATCCTTGGCGGACGCGATGGCGGTGTTCATCAGCACGCCGTCGCAGCCCAGCTCCATGGCGATGGCCGCGTCGGAGGCCGTGCCCACCCCCGCGTCGACGAGCACGGGAACCGTGACCGCCTCCAGGATCAGCTTGATGTTGTACGGGTTGCGGATGCCGAGGCCGGAGCCGATCGGGGCGCCCAGCGGCATGACCGCGGCCGCGCCGGCGTCCTCCAGCTTCTTGGCCATGACCGGGTCGTCGTTGGTGTACGGCAGCACCGTGAAGCCCTCGCGGGAGAGCGTGCGGGTCGCCTCGAGCAGGCCGATGACGTCGGGGAACAGGGTGCGCGAGTCCCCGATGACCTCGAGCTTCACCAGGGTACCGAGGCCCGCCTCGCGGGCCAGGTAGCAGGTCCGGATGGCCTCGTCGGCGGTGTAGCAGCCCGCGGTGTTCGGCAGCAGCGTGTACTTCTTCGGGTCCACGAAGTCGAGAAGCGATTCCCCCTGCCCCGGCAGGCTCACCCGTCGCACCGCGACCGTGACGATCTCGGCGCCCGAGGCCTCGATGGCCTCGCGCATGTTCTCGAACGACGGATACTTTCCCGTCCCGACGATCAGACGCGACTTGAACTCTTTTCCGCCCAGCCAGAGTGATGTGTCGTACATGGTTCCTTGCCTCCCTTACCCGTTACTTCTTCACGGCTTTATGTATCTTGTATCCGCTCGGCTCGCCTTCGGCTGCGCCTCGCCAGGCTACTGCATTACATATCCGCTCGGCTCGCCTTCGGCTGCGCCTCGCCAGGCCACTGCGCTCAACCGTTAGCCGCCCCCCATTGGATGGACGATCTCGACCTTGTCGCCGTCCGTGAGGAGGGTCTCGGCGTAGCGGGCGCGCTGGGTGACCTCGCGGTTCAGGGCCACCGCGGTGAACTCCCGGCGGACCTTCAACGTGGCGAGCAGGCCCTCGACGCTGAGCCCCTCGGGTAGCTCCATCGGCTTGCCGTTCACGGTGACCGTCATGAAAAAACCGCACACCTTTCCAGGAAAGGGTGCGGTCCAGTGGCCGTGCGCCGCGCCGCGTTCCCTTCGCTGGAATTACCCAGTGCAGGTTCGAGGGGTCCCGGGCCGCACCCGGTTCTCAGGAGACCTCCCCCAGCGACGCGATCCGGATTATACCCCAGCGTCGAGCTGTCGCGCGAGCGCGTCCGGGTCGGTCACCGGGAGCTGGCAGACGTAGCGCCGGCACACGTAGGCGGTGGGCTTGCCGTCCACCGCGCCACGGTCCGACAGGAGGGGTAGCCCCGCCGTGCCCGGCGCCCCCGCCGCGGCGCCGACCACCACCCGGTTGGGCTGGTAGCGGCGGAATACGGTCTCGGCGAGCGGGCCGGCGGCGCGCTCGGCGCCGGGCGGCCACACCAGCGCCACCTCGGCCACCGGTCCCAGGTGGAAGTCGAGCGCCGAGAGGTAGCGACCGAAGCCCGACGGGTACTTCTGCATGACGTCGGCCATGGGCCGGAGCGCTCGCAGCGCGATGGCCTCGTAGCGCTCCTCCCCGGTGACGATCGCGAGCCTGAGGAGCCACTCGATGGTCACCGAGGTGCCGCTCGGCACCGCGTTGTCGAAGATGTTCCGCGGCCGGACCACGAGGCTCTCCTGGTCGTGGCCGGTGTCGAAGAAGGTCTCGCGCTCCGCGCTCCAGAACAGGCCCAGCGTCTCGTCGGCGAGCCGGCGGGACTCGTCGAGCCAGCGCCGGTCGAAGGTCGCCTCGTAGAGCGCGAGCAGGCCCGCGCCCACCATCGCGTGGTCCTCGAGGTAGCCGGTGATCCGGGCCTGGCCGTCCTTCCAGGAGCGCAGCAGCCGCCCGTCGCGCACCATGGAGGACGTGAGGAACTCCGCGTTGCGGACGGCGGCGGCCAGGTAGTCCTCCCGGCCGAGCGCGGACGCGGCCTCGGCGAGCGCCGACAGCATGAGGCCGTTCCAGGAGGCCAGGACCTTGTCGTCGAGCCCGGGATGGACGCGCTTCTCACGGTGCGCGTAGAGCGTCCCGCGCGCGCGCGAGATCCGGCCGGCGAGCTCGTCCGGGCGCACCCCGAGCGTCGCGGCCGCCTCCGCGGGCTCGCGCGGCACGAACAGGATGCTGTGGCCCTCGAAGTTCGGCCCATCGTCCACGCCCCAGTAGGCCAGGGCGGCCCGGGCGAGGGTCGCGTCGCCCAGGACCGCGCGGATCTCGTCCGATGACCAGACGAAGAACTTGCCCTCGACGCCCTCGGAGTCGGCATCCTGGGCCGAGTAGAATCCACCGGCCGGGTGCGTCATCTCGCGAAGCACGTAGTCGAGGGTCTCCTCGGTCACGCGCCGGTACTCGGGCTCCCCGGTGGCGAGCCAGCCGTGGAGGTAGAGCGAGGCGAGCTGGGCATTGTCGTAGAGCATCTTCTCGAAGTGCGGGACCAGCCACTGTCCGTCCACCGAGTAGCGATGGAAGCCGCCGCCGAGCTGGTCGTAGATGCCGCCGCGGGCCATGCGGGTCAGGGTGTGCCGCAGCATCTGCAGCGCGCGCGGGTCGCCGGTGCGCTTCCAGACGCGCAAGATCGCTTCCCAGGCCATGGGCTGCGGGAACTTGGGCGCCTGGCCGAGGCCGCCGTCGCGCTCGTCGAACTCGCCCGAGAGCCCGAGGTACGCGCCGACCAGGACCTCCTTGGTCAGCGCGCTGGCCGAGCGGGCGAGGCGCTCGGACTGCTGCATGCTCTCCACGAGCTGGCGGCCGGCTTCCAAGACCTCGCCGCGGCGGCCGTGGTAGGCGTCCGCGATGGACTGGAGGAGGCGCGGGAAGGCCGGCATGCCGTGGCGGTCCACCGGCGGGAAGTACGTGCCGCCGTAGAACGGCACGCCGTCCGGCGTGAGGAACACGGTCATCGGCCAGCCGCCCCGGCCGGTCATGGACTGCACGGCCTGCATGTAGATCTGATCCACGTCCGGCCGCTCCTCGCGATCCACCTTGATGGACACGAAGAGGCGGTTCATGAGCGCGGCGATCTCGTCGTTCTCGAACGACTCACGCTCCATGACGTGACACCAGTGGCAGGCCGAGTAGCCCACCGAGAGCAGCACCGGCCGGTCCTCGCGCCGCGCGAGCTCGAAGGCGTCCGGGCCCCACGGGTACCAGTCTACCGGGTTGTGGGCGTGCTGGAGCAAGTACGGGCTGGTCTCGGAGGCGAGCCGGTTCGCGGGACGGGACGGGGACGACATGCGCGGGGGCTCGATCAGGCCCGCGGGGTCTCGACGAACGGGAGCGCGGCGACTCGGGCCGGCTGCTCGCCCGCGCCGTCCACCACCTTGACCGCGGTGCCCGGCTCGAAGTGCTCGCGCCGCACGTAGCCGAACGCGATCGGCCGGCCCAGCGCGATGGACCGCACCGCGGAGGTGACGCGGCCGACCTCCTTGCCGTCCACGGTCACGTGCGCGCCTTCGCCGGGAACCCGCTCGCCCTCGATCACGAGGCCGCTCAGCGCGCGGTTCACGTGCCCGCGATACTTCACGCGTGCCACCGTCTCCTGGCCGATGTAGCAGCCCTTGGTGTAGCTCACGAGCGCGTCGAGGCGGGTCTCGGGCAGGATCACCGAGTCGTCCACGTCTTGCGGATACCAGGGCTGACCGGCCTCGATCCTCAGCACCGCGAGCGTCTCGTCTCCCGCGGGCCGCGCGCCGGCCGACTCGAGCGCGCTCCGGACGGCGGCGGCGTGCTCGGCCGGCACCCAGCAGTGGAAGCCGGGCCCCGGGCCCTCGGACCGGTTGATCACCCGCGTCGGGGCGCCGCCGATCGTGACCTCGGCGTGGGCGTAGGGCGCGAGATCGAGCGCGACGCCGGCCAGGTTTTCGAGCAGGCCGCGCGCGGCGGGCCCCTGCACCGACAGGATCGCGAACGCGTCGTCCACCGACTCGAAGTACGCCTTCTCCGAGATCAGGTAGCGGTCGATGGTCTGGAGCGTCTTCTCGGTGAGGCTCGCGGGCAGCTCGATCAGCACCTGGTCCGCGGTCGCGTAGACGACCAGCAGCACCGTGACCTTGCCGTGCGCGTCGAGGAAGGCGGCGGGCGCGCCCTGGCCCGGCTGGAGTCCCTTGACGTCGTTGGTCAGCATGCCCTGGAGGAACGCCAGCCGATCGCGCCCGGTCACGCTGACTTTTCCCAGCGCTGAGCGGTTGAACAGGGCCGCCGCGTGGCGGGCGGCGTGGTACTCGGCGGCCAGATCGGGCATGGGCTCATTGTTGTCGCGCGTGAGGCGCCTGTCAACTTGCGGGCCCGGGCCGACTCGTACACAATGGCCGCCGTGCCGCCCACCGCATCGCCCGATTCCCGGGCCCGCTCGCGCTTCCGCCGCCACCTGCTCCACTGGTACGGCCGACATCGTCGCGACCTGCCGTGGCGCCGCACCGAGGACCCGTACCACATCCTGGTCTCGGAGATCATGCTCCAGCAGACGCAGGTCGAGCGCGTCGTGCCCAAGTATCACGAGTTCCTCGATCGCTACCCGACCCTCGAGGCCCTGGCCGGGTCGACGCCCGACGCCGTGCGCCGCCTCTGGTACCCGCTGGGCTACAACGTGCGCCCGCTCAACCTGCACGGGATCGCGCGCGAGGCGGTGGCCAGCTACGGCGGGCGCCTGCCCGACGACGCGGGCGCGCTGCGGGGCATGCGCGGCATCGGCCGCTACACCGCGGGGGCGCTGCTCTGCTTTGCCTACGGCCGCCCGGTGCCCATCGTGGACACCAACGTGCGCCGGGTGCTGGGGCGCGTGTTCCTGGGGCCGCGGCGTCTGGCCCGGCTGCGGGGCCAGAAGGCGATGTGGGACCTGGCGGGCGCGCTGGTGCCGCGGCGGCGGTCCTACGACTACAACCAGGCGCTGATGGACTTCGGCGCGACCTGGTGCACCGCACGGGCACCGCGCTGCCGTCCCTGCCCCATGAAGCGCTACTGCGCGAGCTATCGGACCGATGGGCGCGCTTGACGGCAAGGTCGCGCTGGTGGCCGGGGGCGGCACCGGAATCGGCCGGGCCGTCGCCGAGCGCTTCGGGCGGGAGGGCGCACGCGTGGCCGTGTTCGGCCGCCGGCCGGAGCCGGTGCGGGAGGTCGCGGCCGCGATCCGGGCCGCCGGCGGGGCCGCGCTGGCGGTCGCGGGGGACGCGGGCGTGGAGAGCGACGTGGCCGGCCTGGTGGCGGCCGCGCGGAGCGAGTGGGGCGGCGTGGATATCATGGTCAACTCGGCGGCGGTGCGCCTGCAGTCCCCGCTGACCGAGATCTCCGCCGCCGACTTCGCGGAGGTGCTCCGCATCAACCTGGTCGGCGCCTTCGTGCTGACCAAGCTCGTGACCGGGCCGATGCGCGAGCGCGACGGCGGGAGCGTCATTCACATCGGCTCCGCCATGGGCACCGCGGCCGCCCCGTTCTTCTCGCCCTACGTCGCCTCCAAGGGCGGCCTCAACGCGCTGGCCCGTGCCGCCGCGGTCGAGCTCGTCGGCGACCGTATCCGGGTCAACGTGGTGGCGCCCGGCACCATCGACACCGTGATCAACGCGGGGGTGAGCGAGTTCCGGCGGAACATGCTGCAGCACCGCATCCCGATCGGGCGCGCCGGGCACGTGGACGACATCGCGTCCGCGTGCCTCTACCTGGCGTCGGATGCCTCGCGGTACGTCACCGGATCGACGCTGGCGGTGGACGGGGGGTGGACGGCGTCGTGAGCCCCCAGCAAGACAGCCCTCGCGTGAGCTCCGAGCCGATCAGGCCTCCTGCGAGCCCCGAGCCGATCAGGCCTCCTGCGAGCCCCGAGCGAAGTGAGGGGCATATAGACGTCGTGGCGGCGGTGATCGAGCGCGGGGGACGGATTCTCATCGCGCGCCGGCACGCGGGCAGCCACCTGGGCGGGCTCTGGGAGTTTCCCGGCGGAAAGCGGCAGGCCGGCGAGACGCCGGAGGCGGCGCTCGTCCGGGAGATCCGCGAGGAGCTCGACGCGGCGGTGACGGTCGGCGAGCTGCTGGACGACGTCGAGTGGCGCTATCCCGAGAAGACGGTGAGGCTCCGCTTCTTTCGCTGCGCGATCGAGAACGAGCCGCGCGCCGCGGAAGGCCAGGAGATCGCATGGGTGGCGCCGGCCGATCTGGGCCGCTACGAGTTCCCGCCCGCCGACGAAGGTCTCGTCGCGCGCCTCAGGCTCCGCTGACCGCGAGCGCCTCCCGGCGTTGTCGCGCGCTCAGCAGCAGGATGCCCGCGTAGACGGCCAGCCCCACCGCCTGCATCGCGCCCGTCCGCACCACCAGCATCCCGGCCGCCACCAGACACAGCCAGCGCAGCCAGCCCGCGACCGGCCCCACCGCGTGCCCGACCACGAACGACGCCAGCGCGATCGCGGAGACCGCGGCCAGCGCCGACATCAGGAGGATCTGTGACCAGGTCCCCCGGAGGAGCAGCTCCTGGTGATAGACGAAGGCGAACGGCACGAAGAAGCCCGCGACGCCCAGCCGGAAGGCCTCGATGCCGGTGGCGAACATGTCGGCCCCCGCGATGTTGGCGGCGGCGAAGGCGGTGACCGCGTCGGGCGGCGTGAGATCCGAGAGCACCGCGTAGTAGAACACGAAGAGATGGGCCGCGAGCAGGCCGACGCCGAGATTGCCCATGGCCGCCGCGCCCACCGTGACCGCGATCACGTAGGCCGCGGTGGTCGGGATCCCGGTGCCGAGCACCGACACCACGACGAAGACGAGGACCATGGCCACCAGCAGGCTCCCGCTCGCCATCTCCACCACGACCCCGCTGAAGGCCAGCGCGGCGCCGGTCCGGGTCAGCACGCCCACGATCATGCCGGAGCCGGCCAGCGCCACCGCGATCGTCGCGGCGGAGAAGGAGGCCTCGGTGAGGGCCTCCCAGCATCGGCGCGGGGTCATCCACGTCTGCCGGTCGAGGAAGGAGAGCACGAAGGTCACCGCGATCGTGTAGAAGGCGGCGCCGGTCGGCGAGTAGCCCTGGGCCAGCAGGTAGACGATGAGGCCGAAGGGGATGACGAAGTAGCCGCGGCGCAGGACCGGCCCCCAGGAGGGCAGCTCCGAGCGCGGGACCGGCCGCATGCCGTAGCGGAGGGCCAGGAAGTGCACCATCGCCATCAGGCCTACGTAGTAGAGGATGGCCGGGATGGCGGCGGCCTTGATGATGTCGAAGTACGAGATCCCGGTGACCTCGGACATGATGAACACGCCCGCGCCCATGACCGGCGGCATGATCTGCCCGCCGGTGCCCGCGATGGCCTCGATGGCGGCCGCGTTCTTGGCGGTGTAGCCGCCCTTCTTCATGAGGGGGATCGTGAAGGAGCCGGTGGCATAGACGTTGGCGACGGTGGACCCGGAGATGGTCCCGAAGAGCGCGGAGGCGATCACCGCGATCTTGGCGGGCCCGCCGCGCGCCCACCCGGCCAGGCGCACCGCCAGGTCGATGACGAACTCCCCGACCCCGGCCTTCATCATCACCGCCGCGAAGAGGACGTAGATGAAGAGGATGTTGGACGAGATGCCGGTGAGGAAGCCGTACATGCCCTCATCGCCGGCCAGGTACACGAACTCGACCATCCGCGGGAACGGGTAGCCCTTGAAGTTGAAGAGTCCGGGGATCCACTGGCTGGTCCCCAGGTAGACGAGCGAGACGCAGATGGTGACCGCCATCCAGGGCGACAGCGATCGGCGGCAGGCCTCGATGACCAGGACGGCCATGATGGAGCCGATGACCACCTCGATGGGCAGCACCGGCGAGGCGCCCTCCCAGCGGTGGTTGAGGCGGTCCGCGTCCCAGATCAGGTACAGGCTGCCGATCGCGGTGAGCGCGATCCACAGCCAGTCGAAGGCGCTCGGCCTCGTGCGCGGGGAGCGCGCGTTGAACGGGAAGGCCGCGAAGACGAGCGGGATCAGGAACAGCAGGTGCACCGAGCGCTGCAGCCGCGGCTCCAGCGTGCCGTACCCCGCGGTGTAGAGATGGAAGAGGGCGGCCGACGCCGCGTAGGCGCCCGCCGCCCAGTAAACCCACCCCTCGAGCTTTCTGATTCGCTACCCCTTACTTGAGCCAGCCTTTCTCTTTGTAGTACCGCTCGGCGCCCGGGTGCAGCGCGACGCCCAGGAAGAGATGCCCCTTGGACGGGTCGTAGTCGGCCAGGCTGCCGTGGATCTTGCGGACGCGGTCCGCGTTGTCGTTCAGCGCCTTGGTGATGTTGTACGCCATCTCGTTCGGCATGCTGTTGGCCACCGTGATGGTGGTGCCCATGGTGGCGGAGACCACCGGCTCGTTGCCGTTGGCCGCCTTCGGATACGTGCCGGCCGGGATGACGCCCTCCCCCATCCCGAACTTGCCGAGGAACTCCAGCAACGGCTTCGGGAACGCGAGGATCTTCAGGTCGCGCCCGACCGAGGCCTCGGTGATGGAGGCCCCGGGCAGGGCCAGGAAGGTGAACGTCCCGTCCACGTTGCGGTCCTTGAACGCGCCCGCCTGCTCGGAGTAGGACCCGCGGAAGAACTTGGTGCCCGCGGTCTCCCAGGTCTTGTAGCAGTCCGGCGCCTTGCCGGCCTGGCAGTACCCGTAGAACTCCATGATCTTCTCGAAGACCCAGACGTCGGAGGAGCCGGGCTTGGAGATGGCCAGGCGCATCGGCTTCTTGGTCTTGAAGATCTCCTCCATCGTCATCTTGGCGAACGGCGAGTCCGCGGCCACGTAGAAGTGGAAGGTGTTGAGGCTCATGTTGCCGGCGAGCGCGCGGAGCTTCTCCATCTTCTGACCGGGGTACGGGTCTTCCCCGCGGAGCGCGGCGCCCAGCAGCGGCGGCAGGCCCATGCCGAGATCGGCCTCGCCCTTCTCGACCAGCAGCGGGTTCTGGGTGCCTCCGCCCGGGATGACCTTGATGTTGAGGCCGGCCTTCTCCCGCAGGAGCTCGGCCATGCCGCCCGAGATCGTGTACCAGCCGCCCCCCACCGCGCCGGCCGTCCACGTGAGCGACTGCTGCGCAGCCGCGCCGCCGGCGAGCGCCGCGACCAGGGCCAGAGTCATCACCGCGAGCCCGAACCGTTTCAGCATCGATCCTGCCTCCTGTATCAGCGCTCAGAACATGTTGGCTTCGGCGCGCAGCCTTCCCGCGGCGAAGCGGTCGAGGGACAGGGCTTGAATATCCATGCTGCCGGCGCGGCCGTCAAGGAGCATCTCGGTCATCAGGATGCCGATGGCGGGCGAATGCATGAACCCGTGCCCGGAAAAGCCGCAGGCCACGTGGAAGCCGGGCGCCTGCGCAGCGGGGCCGAGGATCCCGTGGTAGTCGGGCGTGAGATCGCGCACGCCCGCGTAGGCGCGCATCACCTGCGCCTCGGCCAGCGGCGGCACCCGGAGGGCCGCCGCGCGGAAGACCGCGTCGAAGGCCTCCCAGTCCACCGTGGTGTCGTGGCCCGGCTTGAGGTCCTTGTCGGTGCCGCCCATGAGCACCGCGCTCAGGCCCTGGCGGTGGACGTAGAAGCCGGTGTCGAGGTCGACGATCAGGGGAAACGCGGCGGGCAGGATCGGCAGGGGCTCGGTGACCATCACCTGGCGCCGGTAGGGCTTCGACGGGATCTCGACGCCGGCCATGGCGCCGATCTCGTCCGCGTGAGGCCCCGCGCAGTCGATCACGATCGGAGCCGACCATTCCTCACCCGGCGTCCGAACGCCGGTGACGCGATCGCCCGCCTTCACGATGCCGGTGACCGGCTGCCCAGTCAGCAGGCGCAGGCCCCGGCCGCGCGCCACCGCCAGGAAGCCCGAGAGCAGCGAGTACGGATCGGCGGAGCCGTCGTCGCCGCAGAAGGTGCCCCCGAGCAGGTCGCCGGTCACCAGCGGGGCCAGGTACGTCTGGATCTGGGACGGCGTCAGGAGCTCGCTGGCCACCCCCAGCCCGCGCTGCAGCTCCACGTTGCGGCGGCACTGCTCGAGGGTCGCCGCGTCGGTGGTCACGAAGAGATAGCCGTGGCGGAGGAAGTCCACCGAGCGGCCCAGCATCTCGCGGTCGTGGGTGAAGTAGCGGTACGAGAGCTGGGTCAGGCGGACATTGGCCTCGGTGGAGAACTGGAAGCGCACGCCCCCGGTGGCCTTCGAGGTAGCCCCGGTCCCCGGCTCGGCCTCCTTCTCGAGGACGACCACGCGCAGGCGCGGGTCGCGCTCGAGGAGATGGAAGGCGATGGAGCCGCCGATGATGCCGGCGCCGATGATGACGACGTCGGCGGTCTGGGTCACGCGCGGGACGGGATCAGGCGGGGCGCGGCGCGAGCCCGTGGCGCACCGCCTCGTGCACCATCCGGACCAGCGTCGTGATGTCGAAGACGGGCACGCCGGTGAGCGCCTGGATGTCCGCCCGGTAGGGCGGCATGTTCGTGCACTCGAGCACGATCGCGCCGATCTCGGGGTGCGCGTCCATCATCCGGCGGGTGACCGTGAGGTGCTCCTGGCGCGCGGCCTCGACGTCGAGCGTGAGCTGATCGTCGAGCATGACGCGGGTGAACTCCTTCTCGGTCTCGAGCCCGGCCACCACCATCGGGATCTCGGAGGAGATCCCCGCCCCCGCCATGTGCTCCGCGTTGAGCGCGGAGGCGTTCACGGTGAGGACGCCCACCGCGCGCCCCGCCGGCAGCATGCGGTGGACCAGCGGCACCAGCATGAGGCTCGAGGTGAACACCGGGATCGAGACCGCGGCGGCCATCTCGGGCTGGAACTTGGCGAGGAAGCCGCAGTTCGTGGTGACCGCGCGCACACCCTCGCGCTCGAGGAAGCGCGCGCCCTCGATGAAGCTCGGGAGCAGCTCCCGCTGGCCCTGGCGCACCACCCGGTCCGGGGAGGCGCCGGTCACTCGATGGTAGCGCACCGGGAAGTCGAAGGTGGTCGCGTTGCCCATGTCGCCCGGGATGCGCGGGAACCGGGTGTCGAGCATCAGGATGCCCACCGAGAAACCGTAGAGGTTCTGCCCGCCCTGGACCCGCATGGCGGTCAGTTGAGCTGCGCGAGCTTCTGGCGAACGCGGCGGAGCTGGTTGCGCACCTGCTCGTGATCCGCCGCGTTGGGGAAGTCGGTGAGGTACTGCTCCCAGTCGGCCACCCCGCGCTCGAGCCGCCCCATGTTGCTCCAGGCCGCGCCGCGATCCCGCCGCTCCCCCGCCGAGGCGGGGTTGAGCACGAGCAGGCGGTCGATGACCCCCACCACCTTGTCCCAGGCCTCACGACGCCAGTAGACGCCCTTGAGATTGGCGAGCATCCGGGTCAAGAACTGGCGGTTGCCCACCGGCGCGAAGTGCTCGGCGGCGAGTCGCACCGGCCGCCCGAGGGCGCGGCTGACCAGCTCGCGGCAGCTCTCGGTGGTCAGGAGGGCGCCACGGTTGAAGGGATCGAGCAGCACCTGCTCGCCCGCGATACGGGCGCCGGTGATGAAGTGCCCGGGCAGCCCGATCCCCTCCATCTCCAGATCGAGCCGGCGCCCGACCTCGATGAGCACGAGGGACAGCGTGATCGGGATGCCGAGCCGGCGGTTCAGGACCTCGTTCAGATGGCTGTTGCGCGGATCGAAGTAGTCGTCGCGGTCTCCCGAGAAGCCGAGCTCCTCGAAGAGGTACTCGCGCAGGCGATGGAGACGTCCGAGCGCGTCGTCGGCCCGCCGGGCCGGCTCGGCCGCCTCCGCGAGCGAGGAGAGGCGCCCGAGGTAGTCGTCCACGTCGAGATCGGGCCGATCGCCGGCGGCGATGAGGAGCGCGGCGTGGGCCAGGTGGATCTGGTCGTCCGGGCGATCCACCGCCACGGCGAACGCGGCCAGCGCCGGATCGGCGTCCATCAACACCCGGGAGCGTGGTGGATGCCGGCGGTCCGGAGCGCCGCGCCCTGCAGCTCCTCCGCCAGCGTCAGCGTGCGCGCGGAGACCCGCCGCGCCGCCTCCTGCGTTTCCGGGGTGGTGGCCAGCTTGAGCAGGAGCGAGCGGCCGAGCTGATGGTGGAAGCGCTCGTCCGGCTCGATGACGTCGCGGTACAGGGTGGCGGTGATCCGGTCGCCCGCGCGGTCGCAGAACTCGATGAACTGGCGGTTCTTCACCACCGCGATCGCCTCACGGGTGAACTGACCGGCCGCCACCCGCTCGACGGTGGTCTCGAGGGAGTCGAGGTACTTGAACAGCGGCCCGAACCCCTGGGCGAGCGGGTCGAAGCTGCGCGCGTCGAAGCCCAGCTCCCCGAGCCGCTCGGCGATCATGCGGTAGTGCTTGGCCTCGTCGCCGGCCTGGCGCGCGAAGGCCATCTTCACCTCGACGTCGGTGGTGGCCACGAGCCACCGGGCCGCGATCTCGGTGGCCTCGATCTCGTTCTTGAGCGCGACCTTCAGGAGGTTCGTGACGTTGAGCGCGCCGGACACCTCGGGCTTCAGGGTGGCCTCGGGCGCGAGGCGGCGGAGGACGGCCTGGTTGGTCTCGTCGAGCCGGGCGACGAACTCGGCGGCGGTCACGCGGCGAGGCCTCGCTGCAGGAGCTCGGGCAGCTCCTGGGTCAGCGCTTCCTTGGTCACCACCCGCCGGCAGCGGGCGTGCAAGGGCTGGGTCGTCCGCGCGAGGGCGTGGGTCGTGTAGCCGAGCACCGGGGCGGCGGGCACACGCTCCAGGGTCGTGAAAATCGCCTCATAATCCCAGCCATTGGTCGTGAGATCCACGATCACCAGGGCGGGCGGCTCGCCCTCGAGGGCGGCGGCCAGCTCCTCAGGCGTGCGGGCGAAGACGAGCGGGGTGCCGACCAGGCGGGCGGTCTCCCGGATGCGGGCGACGAAGAAGAGATCACGGACGACGGCGACGGCCTTGATGGGCGGCTCCGCCTAGTCGTCCTGCTCCTGGTTGCCGAGCCAGTAGCGGTTCCACTCGGCCAGGTGCGTGAGCGTCGACAGGTCGCGCATCCGGTCGACGTAGACGATCCCGTTCAGGTGATCGGTCTCGTGCTGGATCACCCGGGCGAAGAACTCCTTGGCCACCACCTCGACCGGGTTGCCCTCGCGGTCCCGCGCTTCGAGCCGCACCGACCCGAAGCGCGGGACGACGCCCCGCATGTCCGGTACCGAGAGGCAGCCCTCCCAGCCGTCGTCCATCTCGTCGGTGAGCGGGGTCACCACCGGGTTGATCAGGACGGTCAGCGGGATGGCGGGCGCGTCGGGATAGCGCGGGTTGCCGTGCACCTCGATCACGCAGATCTGCTTGAGCGAGTGCACCTGCGGCGCGGCCAGGCCGGCCCCGTTGTATTCCCGCATCGTCTCGATCATGTCGTCGATCAGCCGCTGGGTTTCGGTTGACCGGATCTCGCCGATCGGGACGGGGGCGGCGACCTTGCGAAGCACCGGGTGTCCGAGACGCGCGACTTTCAGGATGGCCATGCCGATCTCCTCTCGCGGTCGGATTGTAGCATAGGCTCTCGGGCGCCCTGGAAGCCGGCGAGGACGGCGGGCCAGCGTGGATCGTCGAGCGAGGGCTGGAACGACGGGTAGAGCTGGGTGCGGTCGTAGAGGCCGCGGTAACGCTCGCGGATCCGCTGCCCGATCGTCGCGAACGACCCGCTCACCGCGAAGTGATCCAGCGTCTCGTCGCTGATGAGATCGGCCATGCCCTCCCAGTCGCCCGCGAGCGACTTCGCGTGCAGGCGTGGGACGAGCTCGTCGAGCCCGTGGACCGCGAGCACCGCCTGATAGGTCCGCGTCGACGCGTAGAACGCGATCTGCTTCTTCACCGCCCGCGCGTTCCGGCGCCGCTCCTCCTCGGAGTCGCCCAGCACCACCATCGTCGAGGCGCGGAAGGTGAAGTCGGCGCGCGAGCGGCCGCCGCGATTGAGCCCCTCCTGCACCGCGGGGTGCACGCACTCGCGCAGGTAGCGCTCGCTGTGGAAGGAGTGGACGTGCAGGCCGTCCGCGACCTCCCCCGCGATCCGGCACATCTGCGGATTGACCCCGGCCAGGTAGATCGGGATGCGCGGATGCTCGATTGGCCCCGGGTTGAAGAAGGGCGTCATGAGGTCGAAGCGGTAGGAGCGTCCGCGGAAGTCGAGCGGCGCGCCGCCCTGCCAGCAGTCCCAGATCGCCCGCAGCGCCTGGACGACCTCGCGGATCCGTGGTCCCGGGGGCTCCCAGGGGATCGAGAACCGCCGCTCGTTGTGCGCCTTCACCTGCGAGCCCAGGCCCAGGCTGAAGCGGCCGCCCGAGGCCTTCTGCAGGTCCCAGGCGATTTGGGCCAGGACCATCGGGCTCCGCGGGAACGCGACCGCGATCGCGGTGCCGAGGCCGACGCGGGACGTGGTGGTGGACGCGACCGCCAGCGGCAGGAACGGATCGTGCCGCGTCTCCGCGGACCAGATCGCGCCGAAGCCCATCTCCTCCGCCCGTCGCGCGTAGCCGGCCACCGCCTGGAGATCGAACGTCATCAGGCCGATATCGAGATTCATGACTGATTATCCAGGTAAATCTTGGCGTTACGACGCAGCCCCGAAGGCTTCGCTCGAAGCAGCGGAGTCCCGGTGAAGCGGTGCCGGAGCGACTCGTCGTCCATGACCGAGACGCTCGCCGCGCCGGGAAACGGCGCGGCAGGCGCGAAGGCGGCTTCCCGCGTCAGAGGCGCCTTCCGGTTCCAGGGACAGACGTCCTGGCAGATGTCGCAGCCGAACTGCCAGCCGGCCATCCCGGCGTGAGCCGCGGGTTCGATGTCGCCGCGGTGCTCGATCGTGAGGTAGGACACGCAGCGCCGGGCGTCGAGCACATAGGGCGCCACGAAGGCATCGGTCGGACACGCGTCGAGGCAGGCGCGGCAGGTGCCGCAGCGATCGGCGAGCGGCTGGTCGTGAGCCAGATCCGCGGTGGTCAGGAGCACCCCGATGAAGAACCAGGAGCCGAGCTGGGGGTGGAGCAGCATGGTGTTCTTGCCGATCCAGCCGAGGCCGGCCCGCGCGGCGAGGTCGCGCTCGAGGACGGGCCCGGTGTCCACGTAGCCCCGGCTGCGGGCGCCCGCGGCCTCGGCCAGATGCCCGGCGAGCCGCTCGAGCCGCGGCCCGATGACGTCGTGGTAATCGCGCCCCCAGGCGTAGCGGGCCACCGGCCCCCAGGAAGGATCCGCCGGCTCGCCTTGAAAGTAGTTGAGCGCCACGCACAGGACGGAGCGCGCCCCGGGCAGCACGCGCGCGGGGTCGAGGCGCTCCTCCACGCGGCGCTCCAGATAGCCCATGGTGCCGGCGTGGCCCGCTTCGAGCCAATGACGGAGGGCCGGGCCGTGCTCGGGTGGCGTGGCCGGGCCCGCGGTCACGAGGTCGAAGCCCAGCTCGAGCGCGAGGGCCTTGACGGAGTCGGTCAGGACCGCGGTGGCCAGGCTCAAGCGCGCCGTCCCTTCACGATGAGGTGGCTGCGCGTGAGCGTGCGGCCGCCGCCTTCCAGGAACGCGATGTAGCGGAACCAGCGGCCGTCGGCCTTCCAGCGGTCCTCGAGACCCACCGCGGCGGCCAGGCCCTCCTCGACCGAGTCGAAACGGCGCACGTCGCGATCGACCTCGAGCGCCTCGACCGCGAAGCCGCGCGTCTCCAGCGCGGCGCGCATGCGGCTCTCGTCGTAGGCGAAGCGCGACACCTTGCCGGTCTCCTTCCACTGGTCCACGTGAAAGGACACCATCGCGAGGCAGGAGCCGGGCGCCAGGGCCCGGGCCGCGCGCTCGATGATGGCATCCGAGGCGCAGAGGTGGGCGGTGACGAGGTCGGGGCGCCACCGCTCGTACGGATCGGCCTCGACGTCGGCCTCGTGGAACTCCACGTTCGTGAGCTTCGCGCCCGCCGCGCGCCGGCGGGCCTCCTCGATCAGCGGCGCCTCGCGGTCGAGACCGACGACCCACTTCGAGGCGGGCGCGAGGGCCAGCGAGATGCGCCCCGCCCCGCAGCCCACGTCGAGAATCCGGCTCCGGTCGAGCGGCTCCTCGGCGAGCAGACCGAGGAAGCGGGCGCTCACACCGGGGGCCTGCAGCAGTCGACGCATAGGGCGGTGTCGGGCTAGCCCGAGCCGCGCCTCGGCCCGCTAGCGCCCAACCAGGACGCTCCGCAACCGACGGCGCGCGCGATCCACCTTGATGGAGAAGCGTGACGGCCAGCGCCGTGTCCAGCGGCCGACGCGCGCGTTGGTGACATCGCGCAGGTATCGTTCGTAGCGGCCATCGGGATTGACGTCGATATTCCACTTCTTCTTGAAGTAGTCCCATCCCTCGAGCATCGTCGGCATGTCCCATTTCCAGACGTAGATGCTCACGTCGTCAATGTCGTCCAGCTGCTCCGGATAGGTCAGATAGACCATGGATCTGGGTTCGAACAGCATCCGTCGACCGTGTCGGGAGAGCGTCAGTCCGGAGTCAATCTCATGACCTTCGCGGAGTCGCTCGTCGTAGATGCCCAGCTCCGCCGCCGTCGCGGCTACGACCAGATGGCAGTGAATCTCCCCAAAGGCGATGTCCTGCCTCTTCAGATTCGTCCCGCCACTGTAGACCGGATGATGCGCATAGCGGAGCTCCATGATCCCGTAGGCCTGACCGTTGCGGTACGTGACGAAGAAGTCGTTTCCGGCCGTGTGAATCAGGTCGTTCCGATCCAGAACCACGGGTACGACCAGATCGGCACCCGTCTCGCGCTGGCATTGGAGGAGCGGGTCGAGCCAGTTCGGCCGGACGTAGACGTCGGTATCCAGGAACACGGCCAGCCGCGTCCGAATGGTCCGGAGAGCCAGGTTTCTCAGCTCGGCGCCATTCTTGAAGTCGGGGAGAAACGTGAAGTCGACGCGGCTCGCGTAGCGCTCCAGCCAGCGCGCCTTCAAGTGCGCCGGGGCGCCTCCCAGGAGCGCCTTCAGCTCGAAGGGCTCGGGAGTATTCGCGAGAATGGAGTCCAGGCAGGCCGAGGTGGTGGAGAAGCGGTCCCTGGGCATCACGACGATCGTGCATTCTGCTTGCGTGGTCATGTGACTCGCCGAAGTGCCGAGGTTTACTCGGCCTTGAAGTACTTGGCCTCGGGGTGGTGGAAGACCAGCGCGGAGACCGACGCCTCCGGGTCCATCATGAAGCCCTCGGTGAGGTCGAGGCCCACCTGCTCCGGCCGGAGCAGGTCGAACAGGATGCGCTGATCCGAGAGATCCGGGCAGGCCGGATAGCCGAACGACACCCGGATGCCGCGGTAGTGCGCCTTCAGCTTGTCCTGCAGCGGCAAGCCGGGCGGATCCGGGAAGCCCCACTGGGTGCGCAGCCGGGCGTGCAGCATCTCGGCGAAGGCCTCCGCGGTCTCGATGGCCAGGGCCTGCAGCGCGTGGGAGCGGAGGTAGTGGCCCTCCTCCTTCCAGCGCTCGGCCAGGTCGCGCACCCCCGCCCCGCAGGTGACCGCGAAGAGCGCGACGTAGTCCTTCTCGCCGCCGCCCTGCTCGCGCACGTAGTCGGAGAGGCAGAGCCGCTCGCCGGCGGTCTGGCGCGGGAAGTGGAAGCGCGCGGCCTCCGCGCCCTCGTCGAAGAGCACGAGATCGTCGCCCGCCGCCGCCGCCTCGTAGAAGCGGTAGAGGCCGTTGGCCTGGATCAGCCCCTGCCCGATCGCCTCGCGCTCGAGCTGCTCCACGACCGCGTTGATCTCGACCGTCTTGGGATCGCCCTGCTCGAGCAGTCGCGCCACCGAGCCCTTCACGCCGAGATGCCGGCCCAGCAGCATCTGGAGGTTCAGGTACGGGAAGACGTGGGTCAGCGGGACGTTCCGCAGCAGGTGGGGCTTGAGGTCCGGCGGGGTCGGCACCGGCGCGCCACGCGAGACCGCGGAGCGGCCCGGCCCGGAAGCGGGTGCGGGAGCCACCGCGGTCCCCGCGGCGGTCTCGGAGCCCGCGCGCAGCGCCTCCTGATCGGCGCGCAGGCGCTCCACCAGCGCGTCCCGCGTGGTGGCGCCGAAGAGCCGGTTGGCCAGGTCGAGGCCGTCCATCGCGTCCTTCGCGTACAGGGTGAGGCCGCCGTACTCGCTGGCGATCCGGGTCGCGGTGAACTTGCGGGTGAGCGCGGCCCCGCCCACGAAGAGCGGGATCTCCACGCCCGCCGCGCGCAGGTCCTGGGCGGTGATGACCATCTGCTGGGCCGACTTCACCAGGAGCCCGGAGAGGCCGATCGCATCGGGCTTGTGGCTGTGGTACGCGGCGATCAGCTCCTCGGGCGGCACCTTGATCCCGAGGTTGACGATCCGGTAGCCGTTGTTCTTGAGGATGATCTCGACCAGGTTCTTGCCGATGTCGTGGACGTCGCCCTTCACGGTCGCGAGCACGATGGTGCCGCGGGAGGCGTTCTCGTCCTTGGCCATGAACCCCTCGAGATAGGCCACCGAGGCCTTCATGGCCTCCGCGGACTGGAGCACCTCGGCCACGATGAGCTGGTTGTCGTTGAAGAGGCGCCCGACCTCCTCCATCCCCTTCATGAGCGGCCCGTTGATGATGTCGAGCGCGCCCGCCTCCTCGAGCTTCAGCGCGAGGTCGTCGAGCAGGCCCTCCTTGGAGCCTTCCACGATGTAGCGGGCGAGCCGCTCGTCGAGGGGGAGCTTGACGCCGGTGTCCTTCGCGGCGCGGGTGCGGCCGCGGAAGTGGGCCGCGAAGGCGGCCACCGGGTCCGCGCCGCGCCAGTAGATCAGATCCTCGGCGAGCTTGCGCTCTTCCGCGGGAATCGAGGCGTAGCGCTCGAGCCGCTCGCTGTTGACGATCGCGTAGTCGAGGCCCGCCTTCGTGCACTCGTAGAGGAAGACCGCGTTCAGCACCTCGCGGCCGGCGGTGGGCAGGCCGAAGGACACGTTGGAGATGCCGAGGATGGTCTTGACCTGGGGGAAGCGCGTCTTGATCGCCCGCACCCCCTCGATGGTCTCGACCGCGGAGCCGATGTAGTTGGCGTCGCCGGTGCCCACCGGGAAGACGAGCGGGTCGAAGATCAGGTCGCGCTCGGGGACCCCGTACTTGCCGGTGAGCAGCTCGTGGGTCCGTTCCGCGATGGCCAGCTTGCGCTGCCGAGTCACCGCCATGCCCTGCTGCTTGTCCTCGTCGATGCAACCGACCACCACCGCCGCCCCGTAGGTGCGGATCAGCGGGACCACCGACTCGAAGCGCTCCTCCCCGTCCTCGAGGTTGATCGAGTTCACGAGGGCCTTGCCCTGGCACTTGCGCAGCGCCAGCTCCAGGACCCGGGCGTCGGTCGAGTCGATCATCAGCGGTGCCTTGACCTTGCGGGTCACGAAGTCCATGAAGCGGTCCATGTCGGCCGCCTCGTCGCGATCCGGGTTGGCGAGGCAGACGTCCAGCACCTGGGCCCCGCCCCGGACCTGGGCGCGCCCGATCTCGGAGGCCTCCTCGAACTTCTCCTCGACGATGAGCTCCTTGAAGCGTCGGGAGCCGATCACGTTGGTGCGCTCACCCACGATGACCGGCCGCAGGTCCTCGCTCGGGTACACCGACTCGATGCCGCTCACCGCGGGCGCCCGGTCCGTCGCGGGCAGGCGCGGAGGACGCCCGGCCACCAGGCGGGCCAGAGCGCGGGTGTGCTCCGGCGTCGTCCCGCAGCAGCCGCCCACCACGTTCACCCAGCCCTCGTCCACGAAGCGGCGCATCTTGAGGGCCAGGCTCTCCGCGGTCTCCTCGTAGTGGCCGTGCTCGTCGGGCAGGCCCGCGTTCGGGTAGACCGAGACGAAGCACGTCGCCACGTCCGAGAGCGTGCGGAGGTGGTCGGTCATGAACTCGGGGCCGGTCGCGCAGTTGAGCCCGATCGAGAAGAGATCGAGGTGCTCGAGCGAGGCGTACAGCGCGTCCACGTCCTGCCCGGCCAGCATGGTGCCCATCGGCTCGACGGTGCCGCTGACCATGAGGGGCAGGCTCACGGCGGCCTCGGCCATGGCCTGGCGGATCCCGATCGCGGCCGCCTTGACGTTCAACGTGTCCTGGCAGGTCTCGAGCAGCAGCGCGTCCACTCCGCCCTCGATCAGGGCGCGCGCCTGGCGATAGTAGCCGTCGCGCACCTCGTCGAAGGTCACGTTGGCGGTGACCGTGATCGTCCGCGTCCCCGGCCCCATCGCGCCGATCGAGAAGCGTGGGCGGTCGGCGGTATCGGCGCGGTCCACCGCGGCGCGGCAGATCCGGGCCGCGGCCAGGGTGATGTCGTGACACCGCTCGGCCAGTCCATATTCGGCGAGCACATACGGGGCGCAGCCAAAGGTATTGGTCGAGATGAGGTCGGCGCCCGCCTCGAGATAGGCCGCGTGGATGTCGGCGATGACGTCGGGCCTGGTCAGGTTGAGCTGCTCGTTGCAGCCTTCGTACTTGGGCCCGCCGAAGTCGGCGGCGGTGAGCGCACGCCCCTGGATCATGGTACCCATCGCGCCGTCGAGGACCAGGATGCGGCGGCGCATCAGGTCGCCCAGGAGCACGGAGCGCTCGGGAATGGCCATGCCCGCTATTCTAGCGCATACGCGCGGCAGGCCCGCGCATGGCCGCGCCCGCGGGGAGCGTCGGATCAGCCGCGCTTCTTGCGGGACCGGACGTCCAGCGCGCCCGGTCGGTGCCGCGGGTCCTCGCCCGGAGGGAAGATCTGGGTCTTCTGGACCTTCTGGGTGCCGGTGGTGGGCAGGCTCTCGACGAACAGCACCCAGCCGGGCGCCTTGAAGTAGGCGAGGCGATCGAGGCAGAAGTCGCAGAGCCGCTCGGCGAGGGCCCGGTCGGCGGTGACGCCGGGCATCGGCACCACGCAGGCCATGACCTCCTCCTCACGGATCTCGTCGGGCGCCGCCACCACCGCCACCTGGGCGACCGCTTCGTGGGCCTGGAGCGTGGCCTCGACCTCCGCGGCCGCGATGTTCTCCCCCGAGCGCCGGATGATGTTCTTCTTGCGGTCCACGAAGATCAGCATGCCGTCGAGGGTCCGGCGCACCACGTCGCCGGTGTGGAACCACTCGCCCCGCCACGCCTCGCGCGTGGCCTCGTCGTTCTTGAGATAGCCGGAGAAGAAGCCGTGGCGCGGGCCCTCCGGTCCGCCCCAGCGCACGATCAGCTCGCCCGGGCTCTCGGGGGCGACCTCGCGGTCCTGGTCGTCCACCACGCGGGCCTCGAAGCCGTCGCGGGGCCGCCCGAAGGCCCGCGTGTGGATCGCGCGCGGCTCGAGACAGTCGGAGAAGATGCGCCCGGTCTCGGTCATGCCCCACACTTCGACGAGCGGAAAGCCGAAGCGCCGTTCGAAGGTCTCGTGCAGCTCCGGCTCGACCCCCGCGCCGAACCCCGCCTTCACCCGGTGCGCGGTCTCCTCTGGCATCGGCTCCTGGTTGAGCAGCAGCGGCGGCATCACGCCCAGGTAGTGGATGATGGTGGCCCGCGTGGCGACGACGTCGCGCCACCAGCGGCGCGGGCTGAAGCGCTCGGGCAGGATCACGCAGTTGCCGGTGAGGATCGCGCAGGTCGCGGTCACCGCCAGGCAGTTCATGTGAAAGAGCGGCAGCGGATTGAGGAAGCGCTCGCGGCCCGGCTCGATGGCGAGCCGCCCGCCCAGGCCGCGGTACCAGGCGCCCGCGTTGAGAAAGTAGAAGTTGCTGAGCACGCAGCCCTTGGGCCGCCCGGTGGTGCCGGACGTGTAGAGCAGGCCGCACTCGGAGGCGAGCCCGGGGGCGCCGCGGCGAGGTGCGGGACCTGGGCGCGGCAGCGAGCCCGGCCGCGCGTCCGTGTCCACCACCGGCAGCGGCTTGGCGCGCTCCTTGGCCACCGCCTCCAGCGCGGCCACGCGCTCGGGGATCGACACGACCAGGTCCGCCTCCGAGTGGTCCATCTGGTAGGCCAGCTCGTCGTGACGGTAGTCCGGGTTCACCGGCACCACCCCGCCGCCGAGCGCGTTGACCGCCAGGTAATGGAAGAAGAACTCCGGCCGGTTCTCGAAGAGCAGCGCGACGCGATGGCCGTGGCCGTACCCGGCCGCCGCGTAGGCGTCACGGAACCGGAGCACCCGCGCGCGCACCTCGGCGTAGCTCAGCTCGACGCCGTCCGGATGGTAGGCGCGGCCGGGTGCCGGCGGCGCGCACAGGAACGGCGCGTCCGGCGCGGCCGCCGCGGTCGTCATGAAAGCCTCGAAGACGGTGTGCACGGCTCACGACTGTCGCGCACGCGCCGGGGCCCTGTCAATCGAGGGCTAGGTCCCCTGCACCGCCCCGGAGACGAGCCCGTGGGTGAGGTAGCGGCGGAAGATGTAGTAGAAGATCACGGGCGGGATCGAGTAGATCACCGAGAGCGCCATCAGCAGGTTCCACGGGGAGTCGTCGGAGGTGAGGAAGTTGCCCATCCCCACCGGTAGCGTGATCATACTCTCGCGCTGGAGCAGCAGCACCGCGTAGAGGTACTCGTTCCAGGCGAAGAAGAACGCGTACGTCCCCACCGCGATCAGGGTCGGGGTGATGAGCGGCAGGTAGATACGGAAGAAGATCGCCAGCGGGCCCGCCCCGTCGATGGCCGCCGACTCGTCGATCTCGTTCGGAATCGTCTTGGCGTAGTCCCAGAGCACCCACAGGGCGTAGGGCGCCGCGAACGTGGTCATCGCGAAGATGAGCGCCCAGTAGGTATCGAGCAGGTCGTAGTCGCCCATGATCTTGAAGAACGGGATCGAGAGGAACGAGGCGGGGATGATGTAGGTGAAGAGGGTCATCCCCGAGACGT
>WNFL01215861.1_pt1 | contig 70112 bp, 63 predicted proteins | sample 5400361 | NCBI WGS metagenome assembly WNFL01 (sample SAMN13153351, study PRJNA577476) | soil metagenome | isolation source: 40 cm soil on Douglas fir-dominated hillslope | place: USA:California | collected 2013-09-17 | reverse complement strand
ATCCCGTCCGCCTCCCCAAGCACCGCCCACTTAATCTCCAATTTCTCCGGCACCGCCTCAACCACAAAATCCGCTGCGGCAATCGCCGCCATATCCGTCACCGGCTTCAGCCGCCCAAGAACAGTCCCTTTCTCCGCCTCCGCAATTTTCCCCTTCTTTATTTCCCGATCGAGATTCTTCCCAATCGTCTCCATCCCGCGCTCAAGAAATCTCTGCTCCACGTCCCGCAAAATCACCTTGTATCCCGACCGCGCAAACACATGCGCGATCCCGTTCCCCATCGTCCCCGCGCCCAGCACCGCCACCGTTTTAATATCAGCAAGGTTCAAGAATCCTCCAGAGAAAACACCAGCGGCAACAGAATCACAGGACAAGCAGGAACGTCAAGATGTCGCGGACTTTTCGTGCCCCTTGGAGTTTTTTTGTGGGGGAGTTGCCAAGGTGAGCCATGCTGCAAGCGTCGCAAACTTTTCATCCTGGGACCAGGGCGCTCCAAAAGGCCTGCCAAGCTCGGTAACTCGGCGCATCAGCACGGCGCTCTTGAGTCGCAAAATGTTTTCAGCGCAGTCCACGAGTTCCTTCTCTTTGATCGTGAAATCACGCAGGCCGCAGCGAGCGCTCGCATGCAGAAGGGCTTCGCGGAAAAGCTCCCCGTCCGCAGTGTGAATCAGCGCATGCGAAGCAAGAATCTTTTCAAGACCAGGAAGCGGTCTGCCAGAAGCAAGCAGTAGTCCGCATCGCGTGAGTTTCACTCCCTGTTCTTGTGTTCTGGATGCAAGCTCCCGGATCGCGCGGTAAGCCAGCCGCCTCGCCTCCGCCTGCATCCGCGCAATAAACTCGCGCGCCTGCCCCAACAGCATTTTTTCCGCCGTGTGATACGGCTGCCGGAATTCATACGTGAAAGTATCGACGAGGTGAACTCTCTGTTTCACCAGCACGATAGGCGCGCCTTTTTCGACGCACACCGCCACAACCGCAGCCCACCCCGAATGCACTCGAAACCCAATCGCCGCTTGTTTCAAATGACCCATCACGAAAACTTACTCCGGCGGCGCGCCTTCCACAATCTCCCGCACGATTTCGCGCGCCCGCACCTCATCCTCCGGCATCACAAACACTCGCCTTAGCTCATCGCTTACTATTGCCACACGATAGTTGATCCGGTTTTCTTTCAGCGACATTTCGACGAGGGAACCCCCCTCTTTGGGATTCCCGCTCCAGACTTCCAACGTTGCGTCCTCCGGATACTAACCCTTTGGATTCCAATCTCCCGGAACCTCTTCGATCGGCAACTCATCCCTTGCCGGCAATTCCAGAATGGCTTGATCCTCTTCCGAGTCATCAAAATCAAATACGCCCTCGTTGGCAATTTCCGTTGCTCTTTGCACATCGGATGTGGAGACCCAAATCTCGAAGTGCTGTTCCCGGGCCCAAAGATCCTGTCGATTTTGTTCCAAAACGCTGTACGGTATATCGTCCTCCATCAAGCGCCTGCAAACGGCGACACAGGACTCTTGATCGTCGCCACTCCAGGGCTTTTCAGGCGGCGTCTCGGACGAACCTATACCCAAACGCGTCATCTCTTCATCGGTTTCACTTGTGATCGGAAGCGCTTCGACTAAGTCCACGTCACAGTCCGTGCACCGCGTAAAACCTGGCCGATACTCCGCTTTGCATTGCGGGCAGAACATAACGACCCGGGAGTTTACTACACGGAGAAATCTCAATCCCTAGAAATACGTCCAGAGGATTGTGTTTCTACACAGTGCGCTCTACCCCTTTGTTTTCTTCTGTTTGCCAAATCATTCGAAACCGGTCGCAAACCGCTCCATCTAAATACTTTATTTTTACTTGACAAATCTTGTATATTGTGGTAGCATGAGTTGTGAATGTTCGGCCACAACCCCGCGAGGGCCTTCGTCGCCTTCTCTTTCCCATCCGCTCTATTTGCGCTCTCTTTCCAAAAAATGCCGGGGTTACCTACCTGCCGCGCTGTCCTCCGGCCTTCAGGTTTCCACCTTTTTGATGAACTATCCCCTTTCTTTTCAACTCCTTGCGCACTCTTTTGCGCTTTTTTGCATTTCTGCAAAATTCAACTCCTTTGTTTTCATGCGATTCCGCACTCTTTGGCAAAAACACGGGGGGTTGGGGATACGGACTCGTTCCTCAAACGCCTCAACGTTACTCCGCCCAACTGCGTCTTTTCGACTCCCTCCCTCGTATACCCGTTAGAATGAGCGCCACGATCTCATGCTTGGCACCACACCGGTACAGCCTCCTCGGGCCATCGGCCATGCCGGGGCCAGCCCTGTTCTTCTCCACGCTGATGGGCGATGAAGCGAAAAGCATTGCCCGCGGCTTGCACAAGCGCGACCCTGACCTGCTCGACCGCCTGATCGAGCAGTATCAATACCGCCTCTTCCGCTATCTCGTCTACGTCACAGGGAGCAGAGAACGCGCCGAAGATTTTTTTCAGGAAACCTGGATCCGCGTCCTCGAGCGCGGCCACCAGTACGACGGCAAGTCTAAGTTTGAAGCGTGGCTTTTTGCGATTGCGCGGTACCTGGTGATTGATTGGCAGCGCTCAAAGAAACCGCAAAGTCTGGACACGCTGACGGATCCCGAACAGGAACATCCGCTGCAACTCGCGAATGAAAATGATCCCTCGCCGCTGCACAAGGTCCTCAGCCAGGAGACGGAAGAAAACGTCCAGGCATCTCTGCAGAAAATTCCCGCCATTTATCGCGAAGTGCTCGTCCTGCGCTTTCAGGAAGAATTGCAAATTGAAGAAATGGCCGGCGTGCTCAGCGTTCCTCTTTCCACCGTGAAATCGCGCCTGTACCGCGGACTCGAAGCGCTTCGCGGCGCGCTCCTGGGAGGCGCTGCATGAAGAGCGGCAATGCTCACGATCGCGCGCTGCATCTGATCGCTCAAGCACGCGTTGAAGGAATTGCGGAAGCTGACAGCACATGGCTCCGCGCACACCTAGAGGAGTGCGAGTTCTGCACCGAGCATGCGCGTCAGACCGATCGAGCATTGCGGTCGTTGCGGACCGCCGTCATTCCGCTTCCTGATGGACTCGCCAGCCGCACGCAATTCCGCGTGCAACTTCGTCTGCAGGAATTGCGCGAGCGTGAGCCGAAGCGGAGAGCGCTCTGGGCGGCGTGCGCGGTTTCCTGGGTTTTTGGAATCGCCAGCGCTCCCTATGTTTGGCGCTTGTTCCAGTGGTTCGGCGAACGCACCGGAGTCCCCAAGCTGGTATGGGAGCTGGGCTTTGGGTTGTGGTGGACGATTCCCGCACTGTTCGTCCTGATCGTTTTATTGATGGAGAAAGTGCGCCAGGGCGGCGAACCGGAATGGATGCGGCAAAGCAAGTAACGGGAACGAGTGGAGAGAGAGGAAAGGTATGTCGGACTATCAGCAACGCATAGCGGGATCGTTCCAGGAGAGAAAGCGGCTGAACCAGTTACGGAAGCGCAAGGAAAACCTGCGCTTCTGGAGCGAGTTTCGCATCATTCCGCTCTGGCTGATCGTGCTGGTCATCGTGCTGTTCCTCGCCGCGCAAGTCATCGCCTTCGTTATAAACACGAAAGTGTTCGCACCCGGCGGCCAGATCTTCCCGCCAGAGCTGAAAGACGATGTCGCGCTGGCGTCTTTGGCGCTGGCCGGAATCGTGACTGGCGTCTCGCTCGTTTTCGCAACTCTTATTTTCTCGATCGCCTACGTGAACCGCGATGCGAAACGCCGCGGGATGAATTCCGCACTCTGGACCATTCTGGTGATCATCCTGCTTCCCGCGTGGGGATTCATCGGGTTCGTCATCTATCTTCTAATGCGCGAGCCGCTGCCCTATCCCTGCCCGGAGTGCGGTACCGCTGTAGGCGCGCGCTTCAACTTCTGCCCCAACTGCAAATGCAACCTGCACCCCTCCTGCCCGCAGTGCAAGCACGAGGTCGGAGAACTGGATAAGTTTTGCCCCAACTGCGGAAATGACTTGAAAGCGGCAGCGGATTCAACCCCAGTATCCCTGCAAAATCCGGCGTAGAGCCTGTCGGCTCGGCAATTCACTCGCCGCTTTCCAGCGCTTCGCGAGCGCCGGGCACCATAAAATGCTTCTCGAAAACTCTCGTGGGCTGGTACTTCTCCGCTCCACAAGCTTCGTTTCTTGTTGACGGCTAAGGCGCTCGATAGCATTGTTGCTGTAAGTTCTAGCTGGCGGAGAATAACTTTCATGCGAAAAATCCTGACGCTGCTCCTTGCGGTGGCGGCTCTTGCCTTCACCGTCCGAATTCAGGGACGAGCAAAAGCGGCTGACGACGAAACCCAACTCATCCAGCTCGAACGTTCCTGGAATCAGGCCGAAATGGGACGCGATGCCGGAGCCATCGCCTCGCTGTTCGACGATACGCTCGTTTACGTCGACTACGACGGTTCACTCAGGAACAGGACGGAATATCTGCGTTCGGTTGCCAGTCCCAGCTCTAGTCCTGAGCACATGTATGACGAGGGCATGAAAGTGCATGTTTACAGCAATGCGGGAGTGGTCTCCGGCATCTATCGCGAAACCGGCGTGACCAAGGGAAAACCATACACGCGGCGCGCGCGCTTCACAGACACTTGGATTAAGCAAAGCGGCCAATGGAAATGCGTCGCCAGCCAAAGCACACTCATCCAGTAGGATTTCAACGCTTGAAGAACTTGAAGGCATCCCGCCCTAACGAGGATGGGGCGCGCCGCTCAGGTCGGCGGCGTGGCTTCGGTGACTTCACGGATGATTTCGCGTGCGGCCGATTCGTCGGAGGGAAGGACGAAGTAGCGAAGCTTCCCCGGTGCAAGTCCCTGGCGGCGACAGGGAATGCGGTTTTCCTGAAAGCAATCTTCAAGGAGCTTCGCCAAGGCAGCGTCGTCCCCGGACCAGATCTCTGCCGTGGCTGCCGCAGGATTCCAAGGTTGCCGGGCGAGCATCGCTGGCCCGTTGCCACTTTCGGACAAATCCGGACTGATCTCGTTGCCGAAGAACGGACTGTCTTGAATTCCGGTGAGGAGCTCTTTGACCTTCGGAAGATCGCTGGCGAACACCCGGATTATGTATCTGGGCCGGGGCATGGCGAGTTCAAAGACGAGATGATCACTAGTGGCTTGCACATGATGCTGAATCCCCGCTTCCCGCAAAGCGGCGACTGCGTTGCTGACTGCGACAGGATCGCCCCCTCGCCATGCGACCTCAATGTGCTCCTTACGCTCTTTTTCATTCAGCGGACGGCCACGAAGCTCTGCCGAGACGAGTGCCGCGCCGCAAACGGTGCAGAGTTCAAAACCAGAGGCATACTCGACATGACAAACGGGACAATACTTGAGCGCGGCCGGATGAAACCCTGCCCCATTGGAATCCTCTGCTGGAAGAGGCTCGACGATCAATTGCGCTTTACAGCTGGGACAAGCAGCGAGGAATGCAGAACAAGCGGCCGAGCAGTTGTAGCATGCCTGCGTTCGCGCGGACCCGGTTCGGCGAGTCACCAGCGAAGCCGAAGCAAAATTCAAGGCCCGATCGAAGTCATTTGCGAGAACGTGAATCGTGGATACGCGTTGCGTGATGGCACCTATCAGGCCGCCAAGGGCACGCTTAGAACGCGCGGGAATCTGGGCTTCAGAAAGAACGGCGGTTACAAAATCAAACTCGTCCGAGTCGCGACCGGTCCACAGGAGCCGCGGCGGATTCGCGCGCGCCTCCTCGTCACTAAGCGTGGCGACCAACGCTGCCCCGCACGTGGCGCATTTCTCGATTGCTTTACGATATTCTGCAGCGCACAACGGACAATACTTCACGGTTTCCTTATCTAACAGAGTTCGACGGCGAGAGCTACGGCGTTGCCTCCGCCGAGGCAGAGGGCGGCGATGCCGCGCTTCAGGTTGCGGCGCTGCAATTCGTAGAGCAACGTGACGAGGATGCGCGCGCCGCTCGCGCCAATGGGATGGCCGAGGGCGACGGCGCCGCCATTTACATTAACCCTTTCAGGATTGAGCTTGAGCTGCCGCGTCACGGCGATGGCCGCGACGGCGAAAGCTTCGTTCAGCTCGACCAAATCAACATCTTTGTCGCGGTTCCATCCGGTTTTTGTGAGGAGTTTTTCGACGGCGTCAACGGGGGCCATCATCACCCACTTGGGCTCGACGCCGCTGACTGCTTGCGCGACAATTCGCGCGATCGGCTGTTTGCCAAGCCGCGACGCATTCCGCTCGCTCGTTACAATCAAGGCCGCAGCGCCGTCGTTCGTCCCGGGCGCGTTACCGGCGGTAACTGTCCCGTCTTTCTTGAACGCGGGCTTCAGTTTCGCCAGCGCTTCCATGCTGGTGTCTTCGCGCGGCGACTCATCGTACTTGATGACGATTGACTCCCCCTTTTTTTGCGGGACTTCCATCGGCAGAATCTGCGCTTCGAAAAAACAGGACTTGCGCGCGCGCACCGCTTTCTGGTGGCTTTCGACGGCGTACTTGTCTTGCTCTTCGCGCGTGATGCCGTATTTCTCCGCAACCAGTTCGCCGGTCATGCCCATGTGAAAATTCTCGTAAACATCCCAGAGGCCGTCAGCGATCATTGAATCAACAAGTTTTCCATCGCCGATACGGTAGCCGGTGCGCGCCTGCGGCAAAAGATACGGGCAGTTGGACATGGACTCCATCCCGCCGGCGACGACGATTTCTGATTCACCAAGCTGCACGGCTTGCGCCGCCAGCGCAACGGCTTTAAGGCCGGAGCCGCAAACTTTGTTGATGGTCATAGCGGCGACGCGGGGATTGCAGCCGCCCTTGAGGGCTGCTTGGCGCGCGGGATTCTGTCCCAGGCCGGCTTGCACCACGTTGCCGAGAATGGCTTCATCAATTTGATTCGAGTCGAGGCCGGCGCGGCGGATCGCTTCGGCGACGATTTTGCCGCCAAGTTCGGGCGCGGAGAATCCGGAGAGGCCGCCCTGAAATCTTCCGATGGGCGTCCGAACGGCGGAGAGAATGACGGGAGTTTCTGTGGTCATGGCAGGCCTCCAGCAGAGCAACGCATTCCATTATAGCGCGATAGGAAAAACGAAGCTGTGTGGAGGGACAAACTCCGAGAGCGGAGAAATTTTCCGCCCTCGGCAAATCATTCAGAACTTAATTTGCGGCGGCTCCAGCTGCACCTGGCTGGGCTTCATCCGCGCTCGGACCGTAGAGGCCCGGCACGGGAACACCGATCAAGCGGAAGTAGACCGTGAGTTGAGCGCGATGGTGGATAAGATGGTTAAGCACCATCCCTCGAATGCAAGCTACGCGTGGCATTGTGAAAATCTCTTTGCCGCCAGCGAGCAGCTTCCAATTCTTCAGCATTTCCGGATCGCTCACGCCCGCAAGCGCCGCACGGGCTTCCGCGACGTTCTTGTCAAATTCGGCGAGTGCCTGATTGCGGTTTTCGATTTTGGGTGGCGTGTAGGCCGGGCCATCCACGGGTGCGTAATCGAGTTGCTCGGTATTGAGCGTTACGGCGGTCCAACCGGGCATTGTAGCGATGTGGCCTGCATACCAACCGACAGTTCCCGACTTGTCGTGCGGCTTCCAGTTCCACTTCTCATCGGGACAGCGTTCCAGGACTTTGCGCGTGTTCTGCATCTCCTCGTCGAATTCGGAAAGCATGGTTTGTCCAATGGTCATATGAACCTCCGTTTGTGAAATTCGAGATTTCAGCGCACCGATACTAGGCGAATAAAAAGCGAATTGTCAAGAACTTCTTTTCGAATCACCAGGTGCCCTTCTTCGGGCCGCCCATCTCCCTGTTGGGCTTCGTTGCGCGAAGGGGGCGCTGGGTTATCCGTGATGAATGAATATTGATGTGCGCGCTGAAGATTAAGAGCGAGGTTGACAGGTTCGGGCGACGGTGGAAAATGACGCTATGGCACACCAGTTCACCACGTCCTACTTGAAGGACTCCATCGACCTTTTTCGTTACTACAAGAAGCTTGGGGAGCGCGCCATCGCACAGTGTCCGGATGAGGGACTCTTTACCATGCTGGACGCGGAATCAAATTCCATCGCGATCGTCGTGAAGCATATGGCGGGAAACATGCGGTCTCGTTGGACCGATTTTCTAACCACGGACGGCGAGAAACCCGACCGAAATCGCGACAGCGAATTTGAAGGGCCGCCAACGACGCGTGCGGAGTTGATGGAAATGTGGGAGCGCGGGTGGAAACTCCTCTTCAGTGCGCTGGAGCCGCTGAGCGATGCAGATCTAATGCGGACGATCACCATCCGCACCGAACCACATTCCGTAACGCAAGCGATCAACCGCCAGGTCGCTCACTACTCCTATCATGTGGGGCAAATTGTTTATCTCGCGCGGCACTTTGCTGGAGACAAATGGCAAACACTCACCGTCCCAAAGAAGAAATCAGCCGAGTTTAACAAGCAGGTTGCCGCCGGCGAGAAATCGCAACGATGAAGGCCTCCCATAGTCGCCTGCTGTTTTGTTTGCTAGCTTAAAGATCACATGCTAGTCTCGTGACAACGAGGAACGCGATGAGCAAGGTACATATCAGCGAGCTAGTGTTCGAGGTGACAGAAGAGGCTGAAGGTGGCTATTCGGCGGAATGCCTGACTGAAAATATTTTCACGCAAGGCGACACATGGGATGAATTGCGCGCGAATGTGAAGGAAGCAGTCGCGGTCTATTTTTTTGACGGCATAAAGCCACAAACAATTCGACTTCACCTCGTTCGAAATGAAGTCCTCACCCTCTGATGAAGCTCCCTAGGGATCTGAGTGGTCGTGAACTTGTTAGTGGCCTCTGCAAGCACTGGAATTACAGGGAAGTTAGCCAAGAAGGAAGCCATCTGTTGTTGGCAACGGATGTCCCGAGTCACCAACGAATCGCTGTCCCGCTTCATAAGTCTATGAAGGTCGGAACTCTAAACAACATCTTGCGAACGGTTGCTGCGCACAAAAGCACAACGCGCGAGGCGATCCTGAAGACCATTCTGTAGATCGCTCGTTTCCTCTTCGAGAGAATTTTCGATACCCTGCTTTAGTCATGGCGACGCTGTTTGACATGGAGCCGCTCGAGGAGAGCGGGTTGAAGCTAAATGACGCGCAGAAGCGCGCGATCACACATGGTGAAGGGCCGCTGCTTGTGATTGCCGGAGCGGGTACCGGAAAAACGCGCGTCATTACGGAACGCATCCGCCACCTACTGCAAACGGACGACTCGCTCTCTGGCGAAAACATTCTCGGGCTGACATTCACGAAAAAAGCCGCCGGCGAGATGAAAGCCCGCGTCGTGAAAGCCACGGGCGAACGCGGAAAAGCCGTGACGCTGGCGACGTTTCATTCCTTTTGCGAGACGCTGTTGGCGGAGGCGGACCCGCAACGGGTGATGCTGGACGAGTTCGATCACTGGATCCTGCTGCGGCGCAACCTGCGGCGGCTGCGTCTGGAGAAATACAGGAGATTGGCCGATCCCGGGCAATTCCTGAACGATTTCGTGGAGTTTTTTTCGCGTTGCCAGGACGAACTGGTGTCCGGCGAAGACTATCAGCGCTATGCCGCCGGGCTGGCGGCGCGCGTTGAAGCTGAGCGGGAAACACTGGACGAAGACACTCTCGCCGAACGCCTGGAGAGGGTTGCATTACAGCAGGAGCTTGCGCGCGCCTACCGGGCCAGCGAAGAATTGCTGCGCGAAAAAAATCGCGTTTCCTTTGGCTCGCTGATCACCGGAGCGGTGGGCCTGCTGGAACGGGACGCGCAACTGCGCGACGCGCTGCAAAAAAGATACCACTACATCCTGGTGGATGAATTTCAAGATACCAACATCGCACAACTCCGCCTCCTGGAGCTGCTCGCCGGGCCGGCGAGGAACATCGTCGCGGTTGGCGACAACGATCAGGCGATTTACCGGTTCCGGGGAGCTTCGTTCGGGAGTTTCAAATTATTCCTGGAACGATTTGCGGGATGGAAGGAAGGCCAGGACTCCACACCGTTCCGCATGGCGCTGACGGAGAACTATCGCTCGACACCGAACATCCTGCGCGTGGCGATGCAGGTGATCGGACAAAACTCCGTGAGCGCCGACTTTCCAAAGAAAATTCTCGCTCCCAACAAACCTTCCGGTGAAAAGATCCGCATCGTCGAGCTGGCGACTCCGGAAGAAGAAGCGCGATGGGTAGCGAGCGAACTCGAGCGCATTCATGCGGCGGGGCGGCGCTGGAAGGATTTTGCGGTGCTGTACCGCCAGCACGCGCACCGGGATCATCTGGTGGAAGAGCTGTCGCAGCGAAGGATTCCGTTTGTAATCACGAGACTCTCCATTCTGGAGCATCCGCTGGTGCGGGACGTGCTCGCGTACCTGAGGCTGATCTCCGCGCCGTACGACGACATTGCTTGCGCGCGCGTGCTGGCAGCGCCGGCATGGCACCTCGAAGCAGCGGATTTGGTGCGCTTGGCGGAGCGCGCGCGAAAAGAGAAGAAGGCGATCTACGATCTCCTGCAAGTGCCGCAGGGAAAATTGGCGTTCGACCGATCGCAAGCGGCGCTGGGGCAGCTAGTGGAATTTGTTTCTTCGCAGAGAAAAACACTGAAGCGCTCGACTGCGCGGGAGATTCTGGGCAACCTGACGGAGTGGCTGGAGATCCCGCAGCGCGCGAAGGAACACAACCGAAAATACGTCAAGCGGCTGGCGGAATTCATGAAGGAGTGGGAACCGAAAAGCGAAACGCGTGGTCTGGCGGAGTTCATCGAGTATCTGGATTATTACGCTCAGGCCGGCGGAGTGGTGAGCCTGGAAGACGACGCGCCGCTAGACGCCGTGCAGTTGATGACCGTGCATGGGGCGAAGGGCCTGGAGTTTCCGCAAGTGTTTCTGTTGCGCGTGAACAACCGCGCCTTTCCGGCGACCGAGAGGCCCCGCGTCTTCGAATTTCCGGTGGAACTTATGAAAGAGGGCGCTCCCGCGGAGCAGTTCCATATCCAGGAAGAGCGCCGGCTGTTTTACGTGGCGCTGACGCGCGCGGAAGAACGGCTGACCATCACGACAGTGACGGAGAAAAAAGGAAAAGTGCCGGTGTTCATCGAGGACATCGTGATGGAGCCGGCGATAAAGCGGCAGGATGTGCGTCAACTCATGCCGAAGCTGCCTCCGGCGGAAAAAGAGGATCGGGCGCCGGAAGAGGGCTGGGAAGATGCGCGGCTCTTCTCCGCCGCGGCGGAGGCGGCAAAGATTTTTTCGAGAATCGCGGATTGGGCGGAGGAGTTTCACCCGCCGTCACCGGAGCCGCTAACGCTCAGCCCTTCGGCACTGAGCGGCTACCGGACCTGCCCGCAAAGGTATCTGTTCGGGTATTTGTGGTCGCTGCGGGAAGGGCCGAAGGCCGCGATGACTTTTGGAGCGGTGATGCACACAACCATCAAACGTTTTGTGGACCAACTGCGTAAGGGAGTGCAACTACCCTTCGACGAATTGCAAAGAATTTTTGAGACGGAATGGAATTCGAAAGGGTTTGAGGACCAATATCAGGAAGAGGAATACAAGAAGGACGGACTGGAGCAGTTGCGAGTGTTTCATGCGGGCATGATGGCGGAACTCCCACGGGCGTTGATGCAGGAGAAAGCGTTCGAATTGCCCCTCGACAACAACGTCATCATCAAGGGGCGCATCGACCAGATCAATTCACTGGGGAACAAGCGGGATGTGGAAATTGTGGATTACAAAACGGGACGTCCGAAAAAGGACGCCGACGCCAAAAAAGATTTGCAACTGAGCCTGTATACGCTAGCGGTGAAGGAGATCTTGGAGTTGGAGCCAGTGCGGCTGGTGTTTCATTATTTGCAGGACAATCAGCGGCAGGAAACCACGCGGGACGCCAAGCAATTGGATGAAGCGCAGAGAGTGGTGCAGGAAGCGGCTGCGGACATTCGCGCGGGAGAATTCCCAGCGAAACGAGGCTTCATCTGCCGCAATTGCGCCTACAGGCCCATTTGCCCGGCGCATGAAGAAACCCTGAGCGTTTGAGCAAGCTTTGAAAGACCGAATCGCCTTCTCTGCCGTTATTGAAGCAAAAGAAAAAAGGCGCCCTAACTCGCGTCAGGGCGCCTGGGCTGCGAAATCTTGTTGGACAACTCTTATTTCCCTTTCTTGGGGGCCTTTTTCTCGCCCTTCTTGGCCTTTTTCTTCATGCGAATTTCCTCCTCAGTGGGAACCGATGATTAGCGCCCAGCGCTGCCCACCAGCTCCTGCACTGATATATGAGCGCAATTCGGCAAGAGTCAAGAGAAATCGGGATGAAAAATGATAATTCCGCTTATTTCGGCGTGGCGCCGGAGTAGTAGCCTTCGCGGGTCAGAATGGTCAGCCCTTCGCGCCTCACGCGGACTTCGATGGAATGGTATTCCGCGGCGCGGTCCGTTCCGCTGGGCGCATAAGCCAGCGTGTACTGATTGCGGGCCTCTTCGGTGACCCTGGCGTACAGTTCCTCCATCACACCGCTCTTCAGGCCGTAATAGACGTCGCCGCCTGTGTCATGAGCGTATTTGGAAAGCCGCTCGAATCGCCGCTCGAAGTACGCGCTGCCCACTCCCACTCCGTACACGGAGATGTTGTAGCGCAACAAATCCTTCAGCACTTCGTCGTACTTATTGACATTGAATTTCGGCCCGTTCACGCCATCCGAAATCAGGAAGATGATTTTTCGCCGCTGCCGCTCCGGATCGCGGTCCTTCAGCAACTGGGCGGCGGCGTACACCGCGTCGTCTAATGCCTTGGTCGGCTGGCCCTTGATGTTCAATGTAGCGCCGGTAATATTCGGCGCATCTCCAGTGGCGGAGTGCCCGTTGATCGACGGACTATTGGCGATGGCCGCGCTCGAAGGCCCCGCGGGGGGCTCCCCGTCCAGGCGCGTGCGCTTCAACTCGGTGAGCAGCTTGTCCTGGTCGCTGAGGAAGCCCTTCCCTTCGTGAAAGCGCTGATCGAACCGGCAGATGAAAGCTTCATCGCTCAAGCTCAAGCCGGCGACGACCGATCGCAGACTCTCGGAAACCTGCTTGGAGTCCTTGGAATTCAAGTCGTTGTCGATCAGCAAGACCATCGAGATGGGCGTGGGATCCACGCCAAAGTAAACAATTTTCTGTTCGACGTTATCCTCGAAGATTCGAAATTCGTCCCGCCGCAGGTCGGCGACCAGCTTTCCGGACCCGTCCTTCACGGTGACAGGCACCACAACCTGGTTGACCGGGATAATGATTTTGCCCTGCCTGTTCTGTTGCGGAGGCGCGTCCGGGTTTTGCTGCGGAGCAGCCGGGGTCGCGCCCTGTTGGGGCGCCTGGGCAAGAAGCTGAATGAGCGGCACGGCAAGTAGTACTCCGCAAACAACCAGAAACGTTTTTCGTAGACTTTTCATGGTCCTCAAGCCAAACTTCATATTGAACTCATCCGCGCGGTTGATTTCGGTCACGCATCCATCACACCGCTTCGCGGCATCCTACAGGGCGGCAATGCCCCGGGGGCTCTTTCCGGCCGGGCAACTCTCGCAAAGGAAAGTATACATGCGTTCGATGCATAAGCTTTTGATGCAATGTGCGACGGCAACGGTTGCGGTGATTTTGGCCGTGCCGGGCATGCCTCAAGAGCTCGCCGCACAAGGCGGCACGATCAAATCACAGGTGACCCTCGTGAACCTGTTTGCGACGGTGCGTGACAAGAACAAAAGGATCGTGCCAACTCTGAAGCAGGAAGATTTCAGGATTTCCGAAGACAACCAGGACCAGAAAATCGCATTTTTCTCGAGAGAGGTGGCCCTGCCGATTACCCTGGCTCTACTGCTGGATACTTCCGGCAGCGAGCAGGACATGCTGGCTGGCATTCAGGACGCGGGGAGCCAGTTCATCTCCCGCATCATCCGCAAGGGCGACGAGGCACTGGTGATGTCCTTCGATGCCAACGTCGACCTCCTGTCCGATTTCACGGACGAGCGCAGCCAATTGGAGCGCGCCATTCGAAGGAGCAGGATCAACGTACCGGATCAAGGATCGATGGGCGGAAACCCGGGGCCGATCGGCTCGCGCCAAATCACCGGTACAGCTCTTTATGATGCGATCTACCTGGCGTGCGGTGAAAAGCTCGCCACCGAAGCTGGCCGCAAAGCAATTGTCATCGTCACCGACGCGCAGGACGAAGGCAGCAAGGTGAAACTGGACGAAGCGATCGAGGCAGCCCAGCGCACGGATACCGTGATTCACATTCTGCTGGTGGTGGACCCACGATATGGCGGCAACCCCGGCGTGGCCCACAAACTGGCGGAGGAGACCGGCGGGCGCATGATTTCCGTTCGGTCGGAAAAGAAGCTCATGGAAGCATTTGACCAGATTTCCGAAGAGCTACGCAGCCAATATACCCTGGGCTACTATCCGGCCAACTCGGCCCGGGACGGGAAATTCCGCAAAGTCAAAGTCGAAACCACCGAGAAGGATCTGAAGGTCCTCGCTCGCAAAGGCTACTACGCGCCCAAAGGGTAAGTCTTCTAAAGTCTTAGGCGGCAACGTCGAAAGCTGGCTCCTATGCGAGAAGCGCTGCGTCCCTGTTGCCGCCTAAACCGGGCGATAAAGCTTCGAAGCAGCCGGGAAATTCGCAATCAATGATGTTCGCAACAATCGCCCGCGGAGCCCACAGCCTTGGCGGGCTGCACGTACTCCGCCTTTGCGTCCACCTTGTACCCTTCGTCGTACTTGTCGTGGTGACGTACCCAGGCCATCGTATGCTTTAAGCCCTCTTCCTCGCGTCCCTTTGAAGCGATGTCCAGCCAGTTGTACGCGCCGATGAGAATGTCCAGCCCGCGGCCGTAGCTTGAATACGTGTGAAAGATGCTTCCGGCCGCATCTTTGTAAAACACGCTCGTGCCGGGGCGTTCCTCGCTGGGGAATTTCTGCATTCCGTAGTTGTAATACACCTCGCCTTTCCCCAGTTCTTCCTTCGACATCGACACATGGTAGTCGTAATTGAAATCGGTCGCGTTTGACGACACCCAATGGAACCGCCAGCCCATGCGCTTTTTGAACCCTTCGATCTCCGCCAGCGGCGCTCGCGAAACCACCGCCAGCCGTACGTCTCTCGCCGCAAGGTGCGGTACGCTGCCGTCAATATGGTCAGAAATGAACGAGCAGCTCGGGCAGCCCTCCGCCCATCCAGGACCGAACATGAAGTGGTACACAATCAGCTGGCTTCTGCCCCCGAAGAGATCCGCAAGCGTCTCCTTGCCGCGCGGCCCGTCGAACACGTACGTCTTTTCAACTTTCTCCCAAGGCAGCTCACGGCGTTGCTTGCTCAGTTCGTCGCGTAGCCGCGTGAACTCCTTCTCCTTTTTCAACAGCTCCTTGCGCGCGGCAAGCCATTCCGCCGGCGTCACAACCTTTGTGTTCCCCATCGCTCTCGTTGCCATGCCTGATTCTCCTTTCCTATTCGCTTAGTGGTAACGGGAGCTTCGCGGGCTCCCGCTACCACTAGCCGGTCGTCGAATTTAGATTGAGCTGCGAGCCGCGCTTCTAATGGCTCGCGGCCTGCGCTTTTGGTGCCTGCGTCCCTTGTTGCATTTGCGCAAGGACCTTTCGGATCGCTTCGTTTGACCCGGGGCTGCGCTTCTCCCGCCAGGCCTCCAGACGGGTAGCGTGCTGTTCGAGGTTGGCGAGGAAGTTCGGGCTGCTGAACATCGCGCGCCACACGCCGATTACAGGCTTCACCTGTTCCCACACGACCCATTGTTCGCCGTTGCTCTCGAAGAAGAACTCTTCGTCGACCAGCCCGCGGTTCACGATGCTGGTCACCATTTCCCAGTAACCAAGCACCATTCGCATGTACAGATTCCCCTGGCTGCCCGGGGGGCACACGCGCATTAAGTCGTCCGCAGTCTTCACGTGGAAGTTGGCCGCGAACCAATCCCGCGCCTCGCGCAGTTTGGGTTCGCGCCGATCCTCGTACAACCGCAGCATCAGATTCACCTGCTCGTTCGTTACCTGGCCCATGTTTCCTCCTTTGGTTTGGACTATCGACTAAATTCTGGGGTAATTAGACAAATGGATTTTCGTCCGCGCTGGGGCCGTAAATCGACGGCACGGGAACATCCAGCATCCGCAGATAGACGGCGAGCTGTCCGCGATGGTGATAGTTATGATTCATGAGGATGGAGCGGATGAATCCGATCCGCGGGACCGACATCATCACTTTTCCGTTTTTCGTCAAGCTCCATGTGGACATCAGCCGGGCGTCGTCCATTTTCTTCAGCGTATCCTTCGCACTCTCGAGGCTCTTGGAGAAGGTGTCCAGAACTTCCTTGCGGCTCTTGGCCTCCGGCTGCGAGAAGCTCGGGGCCTCCATGGTATCCGGCACCGCTGCCGCAGCGATCCTGCCCGGCCCGGACGCAATGTGCAGCGCCAACTGGCCCAGGGAAAAGGCTTTCGGGTGGGGCTTCCAGGCGAGTTTGTCCTCTGGAATTCGATCCAGCACTCGCTTGGTCGTTTTTGCTTCCTGATCAATCTCCATCAAGATGGAATCTACAAGTCTCACGGCTGCTCCTTTTACTTGTTTCTTCAAACGAAATTCGTTCACCATGAGCGTCGTCAATCCACCCGCGGACATCAAACTTCCGGCCATCAGCACTGCGCTGCCGACACAAAATGGACACATCGGCACCTCCATCCGCCGAGTCGCCGCTCACCGAGAACGTTTCGCCTCCGCCCGCTTCCGCACACCCTCATTGATGTGCCCCCACCCCTTCGACACCCCTTTTCGGTGGTCCTCCAAAATCAGTCCAAGCGCCGTGTGATGAAAGCTGATCAGTGTTCCGCCATCTCTCTCGCTCAAGCGGTATTGCACGTTCGAGACGGCGGGATAAGACATGAACAATGGCCCAGTGATTTCGAGCAGCGTCGGCCGCTTGATGGCCTGCACCACTCCCCAGAAGTGGCCGTTGTTGTCGCCAAGGTCGCGATACCACCTGCCGCCCGGCCACGCCTCGAGCTTCATCGGCATCGGCCCGCTCTCAGCTTCGTTGTGCGGCCCCAACTGCTCCAGCAGCGCGGCAAATGTATCGTTTAGCGATGCGCGCACGTGGATTTCCTCCGTGATACCCAGCGTCAAATCCTCAATTCTTGTTGCCGTCGAAATCATCTTTCCTCCTTGAAATGAAATCCGGTCCCGAATCGTTTGACGGATTGCTTTTTCGCTCGGCGCGTTCCTTAACGCGGCTCAATTGATGACGCCAGTAACGCTCGAACGTTTCCGCCCATTCGTGAAGCGGGCGAATCGCCTCCGCGTTCGTTCGATACAGCATCCGGCGTCCGTCGCGGCGCACGTTAACGAGGCCCACCTCCAGCAACACCCGCAGATGCTTCGAGACAGATGGCTGCTCCATCCCCAGCCTGTCCACAATCTCCCCCACTGGGCGCTCCTGCAGAGCGATGAAGTTCAGAATCTCCCGCCGCCGCGGCTCCGCCACCGCATTGAACGCATCCGAAGTTGTCGCCGCTCGTGCCATAGCTTTACAATACATTCCCATATGGGAATGTGTCAAGAACTTTTTTTCCCTTCTCCGCCCCCGCCCGAGGCAGTTCTCTTCTGTACCCTTCGCAGTACCCTTCGCAGTACCCTTCGCGGACCCGGTGGTCCGTGCCATAATGGTGGGAGAACTGGAGTTTTATTCCGTGGACAGTCTGCTTTCGAGGATTACCATCACGCCAGGACTGCGGTCCGGACAACCATGCATCCGTGACCTGCGAATCACCGTCTGGGACATTCTAAAATGGCTCGGCACTGGCGCGTCCCACGCGCAAATCATCAGTGACTATCCAGAACTCACGGAAGAAGACATCCTCGCCGCACTCCGGTGGGCCGCCTCTTTGGGAGACAATGCCGTCGTTCGTTAGTCTGAATGAAGCTCCTATTTGATGAGAATCCGCAAGTTGGTGGAACTTGTCAGGGATCTTTTTCCTGGCTCGGCGCACGTCACTCAGGTCGGTTTGAGCAGTGGCACTTCCGATCTCGAGATCTGGGAGTACGCCAAACGCAACAGTTTCGTCATCGTCACCGCGGATACGGATTTCGTCACGATGGCGAATGCACTCGGGCATCCGCCAAGAGTCATCATTTTGGAGAACTGTGATTATCCGACCAGCGTTGCTGCTCGACTAATCAATGCAAACGCAATTCGCACTTTCGAGTTTGAAGGTAGTGACGATCCGCTCCCTACCTTGCGAAGGCCATGACGCTCGCTTCCCTCCTCTGAGGCTTTACGGCCGCCCGCGATTACTGCCGCGGGAAGGTGAATTCGCCCTCCGGGTTACGCTCCTTCAGAGCGGTTACCTTGCCGTTCTCCATGACGAACTCCCAAATGTTATCCGCGAACTGCGGCGTCCTGAACTTGAGCCCCTTGATGGGGATCAGCTTCTGGGGAGGTCCGCCGGGAAAGGCCAGCGAGAGACCAGTGCCGGGCTGGTAGAGCACCTGGAACTTGACCTTGGTCGGAGTTATGTAGTCTCCCGCGAGTTTCTCAAGCAATGCCGGTTCTATCGTCTCAGGTTTGCGCGTGAACACGACTTCACTCTCATCCAGCGAGATCACCGCGCCGTCAATGTCACCCTGCGGGTTCGTCCGGAAATTCACGGAGAATCGGCCATATTGTTCGTCGTCGGGCGTGTCAAACCGGTCGTAGTGGAAGTGGCTCAGTGGAAAATCGAACGCGTGAAAACCGAATTGCAGCGCGTTACTTTTTAACCCGATCTTGAGGATGCCGTAGGCCGAATTCTCGTATTCGCCAGCGTAGTCCGCCAGGGCGTGAGATGGCTTGGTGTTCGGAACGCGGTCGCCACCGGCTTTCGCGCGCGCTTCCGTGCCTGCTTTCTTGCCAGCGAGCCGCCGCGTGAGTTGGCGCTGGCTCCAGGGCGTTTGATCCATGCCGAGAAGGCGCTCGTACACGTTGTAGCTGACGACGTTGTACAGCGGAGCGCTGTGGTCACTGATCACCAGAACGATCACGCCGATTTTGTCGTTCGGCATAAAGGAAACCTGAGAGTGGAAACCAGGAAGGTCGCCACCGTGAAAGGTCATCAGATGCCCGCGGTAGGCCGCGGTTTGCCGCCCCATGCCGTAGGCAGGATTGAGCAACTCCCAATAGCCTAGAGCTTCTCCGGCGACGTTTGGCAAACCGATTGCCGGTTGCAGCGTGGCCTTCAGTACATTCGCCGGCAAGACCTGCTTGCCGTTGTATTTCCCTTCATTCATCAGGGCGATCAGCCAGTGCGACAGCTCATCGATATTGGAAATGATGGCGCCAGCCGGGGCGATGCCTTCCGTATCTTCATAGTAAGGAATCTTGTAGAGCTCAAACGAGTCGCGCTTCTCCTTGTATGGCACGCCATGGTCGGGATGCTGCGTCATGTCGGAGATCGAGAAAGTGGTCGTTTTCATCTCGAGTGGCGCGAAAATCTTCTCGTGCACGAACTGCTCCCACGTTTTCCCGGATTTCAGTTCGATGATGTTCCCGGCGGCAGCGTACATCAGGTTGTTGTAGAGAAAAGTTTGCCGCATGGGCTCCTGGGGCTCGAGGTACTTCAACTTCTCGAACAGCTCCTTCCGGGTAAAAGGAGATTTGAACCAGATTGAGTCGTGCCGCGTCACTCCCGTGCGGTGCGCCAGCATGTCGCGCAGCGTGACGTTGTTATTGAGCTGGTCGTTGTAGAACTGAATCGTCGGAACGGACTCGCGCACCGGCTTATCCCAGGTCAGCTTCCCTTCCTCGACCAGCATGCCCGAGGAAACGGCGGTGAACAGTTTTGAGTTCGAGGCGATCTGGCACAGCGTTGTCGGTGTGAAGGGCAGCTTTTTCTCGTAGTCGCGATAGCCGTAGCCTTTGGCGAAAACCAGTTTGTCGTTGACCACGATGCCCACGCCGATCCCCGGCGTATTCCAATCCTTCAGAACCTGCTCCATGTAAGAGTCAAAACCGCTCAGCTTGCTCGCGACGTCAGGCGCCTGCGCGCGAGCGCTAGGCCCAGAGATCATCAGCATCAGGGTCACAGCGAAGAAGACAACCGCGTGAATAACTCGGGGGTAGCGTCGTTTATTATCGAAGAACATGAGGGTGAAATCTCCTCTGTGAAGTGTCCAAGTGGGAAAGCGTGGGCATTGTATAACACAGAACGAATTGACCCCAATCCCGCGACCGTCTACCATCCTCGTTTCACCTCGCACCCATGCTCAACGAAACCATTGCACACTACCGCGTCCTCCGCCAGCTCGGCAAAGGGGGCATGGGCGTCGTTTACGAAGCCGAAGACAGCAAACTCGGCCGCCGCGTGGCCCTGAAATTCCTCCCCGAAGACACACGCCGTGATCCGCAAACTCTCGAGCGTTTTCTCCGCGAAGCCCGCGCCGCTTCCGCGCTCAATCATCCCAGCATTTGCACCATTCACGCCATCGAGGAACACGATGGCCGCACTTTCATTGCCATGGAGCTTCTCGAAGGCCAGACCCTCGACAAGCTCATACCCCTTGGCGCCCTTCCCATTCCGCGCACCATTGAAATCGGGATTCAGCTTGCTGACGCTCTCGACGCCGCCCACAAAAAAGGCATCCTCCACCGCGACATCAAGCCCGCCAACATTTTCGTCACCGAGCGCGCCGTCAAAATTCTTGATTTCGGCTTGGCCAAGCTCCTTCCCGAACACCACGCCGACTTCGGCGGCGAAACCCTGGACGATCCCGAAACTCTTCTTCTCACGAGCCCTGGCACCGCCGTCGGCACGATCTCTTATATGTCCCCCGAGCAAGCTCGCGGTGAGGAACTCGACCCTCGCAGCGACCTCTTTTCTCTTGGTGGCGTCCTCTACCAGTTGACCACCGGCAAGCTCCCCTTCCCTGGCAGCACCAGCGCCGTCGTATTCGACCACATCTTGCACAACGCACCAGTGGCTCCCATTACGCTGAATCCCGACGCGCCCGCCGAACTCGAACGCATCCTGAATAAAGCCCTTGAGAAAGACCGCGACGTCCGCTACCAGGTCGCCGCCGAATTGCGCGCTGACCTCAAACGCCTGCAGCGCGAATTGGACTCCGGCAAAGCCGCTCCCGTCACCTCTTCTTCAACGCGAATCCCTGCGCAATTGTCCACGCCCGCCGTCACGCCCGCCGAGCCTCCGCGCGCGCCCTCAAGCAGCTCCATCCTGGTAGCCGCTGCCAGCAAAAACAAATTCGGCACCGGCCTCGTGCTTGGAGCCGTTTTCCTGCTGCTCATCGCCGCCGCGTTCGGTATCTATTCCCTTTTGCCGCGCAAAAAAGTTTTGCCCATCGAACAAATGTCGATCGAGAATCTCACCAACAACGCTCACGTCTCCCTGGCCAGAATTTCCCCCGACGGAAAATACTTGCTCCACGTCCTCGACGAAAATGGTTTGCAGTCCCTCTGGCTCCGTCACATTCCCACCGGCAGCAACACGCAGGTCGTCACGCCGGCCGCTACCCGTTACGGCGGCCTCACGTTTTCCCCCGATGGCAATTACATCTACTTCGTCCGCCGCGACGACTCCGAGCAAGCTATCGCTTCCCTCTATGACGCACCCATGCTCGGCGGCACTCCCCGCCTGCTCATCAAGGACGTGGACAGTCCCATCGCTTTCTCGCCCGACGGGCAGCGTTTCGCCTACTTGCACCAGCATGGTGATTCCGCCGTCACCGACCTCAAGATCGCGCGTCGCGACGGCGCTCTCGAACGCGACCTCTTTCAACACAAGCAAATTCTCACTGACAGCCTGACGCTTTCCTGGTCTCCCGACGGCAAGACCATCGTGCTCCCTATCGTTCAGCCAACTCCTCACGATCTCGGGGGATTCCTTGCGGTGGATGCAGCCAGCGGTGAGACGAAACAAGTAGCGATTGCGAAAGATCGCATTTACTTTGAACCTTCGTGGTTTCCCGATGGCAGCGCCCTTCTCGTCTCTGCTACCACCGCCCCCACTGGTTTTCTTCGGAATCAGCTCGGAATTGTTTCCTTCCCCGGCGGCGATTTTCGCCTCTTGACCACCGACACCAACGATTATGTCCATCCCAATATTTCAGCGGACGGCCGAAGCATCGCCGCGAGTCAGGTCCACGGAAAATTTGAAATTGCCATCGCTCCCGCCGGCTCGCCCGAAAAATTAACTCCCATCAAATTGCCTTCCAACCTGCCCACCTGGGGCTGGGACTGGACTCCGGATGCCCAGCTCCTGGTCGTCCAGGGTCCGGACATTCGAATGGTGAATCCCGCCGGAGGAGACCGCGTCGTTTTCTCCGAACCTCGGTATCCCATGGATCAGGTGACCTCCTGCGCGAACGGCCGGTACATTGTCTTTCGAACGCTCGGCAGGTCGGGCGGCGCGGAAGCGAATTTCTGGCGTGTCGATTCGAACGGCACGAACTTAACGCGCCTAACCCTCGGCCTGAACGAACGCGTGCCCGCTTGTTCGAATGACGGTAAGTGGTTGTACTACCTTGACGCTGCAGAAAATCATATTCTCAAGCGCATTCCCCTCGAGGGTGGCTCGCCGGAAACGATCATCAAATTTCCTTCCGAGCCTTACGCACTCTCCCCCGACGGAAAAACGGTCGCGGCCTTCGAAGTCCGGGAAGCGGACCACGCGGTCATGCTTGCTTTGTATTCCCTTGCGGATGGAAAAAAATCGGCGCTCGAATTCGACCAGCGCAGCTTGCCCGTCCTCGCCTTCTTGCCTTCCGGAAATGCCGTTGTTTATGTAGTGCGCGAAAAAGGTGTGGATAACTTGTGGATCCAACCGCTAGATGGAACTCCTCGCCGGCAACTGACGCATTTTACCGCAGAGCGAATTGCCGATTACGCGTTTTCGAAAGACGGCTCGCAGCTGGGGATCAAGCGTGGACACGCGGAATCGGACGCGGTGCTGCTGCGCAACGTTCCCCGCTGAAAAGTCTGGAACTCACGTCGAATCGCGAGGCTCAGTAACTTATTTTCACAAACAAATTATTGGATCGTACCGCCGCCGGGAGGGTTTGGCGTCGCCGGCACGTTGGCGTTGGCGCGCGCAAAATACCCGCGGCGCGCCCGAACCTGGTAGCCCTTGTGGTCCGGCACCTCGATGCGGATTTTGTGGTAACGGCCATCGAGCACGTAATTCGTCGGAAGATACGCGATGGAATACTGGTTGCGAAGTTCGTCGCCGATGTCCTGAAACGACTGGTCCAGGTCATCCACATGATAAGGGAAGAACGCTCGACCGCCGGTTTCCTCGGCAAGGTCCTGGAGAATCTTGTCGCCATCCGTCAAGTGATATTTGCGGTCGCCCATCTTGCTGGGATCCGTCTGCGACAGGGAAATCCATTGCGTGCTGGTGCTGATGCTGTAGATGACCACGCTGGTGCGCTGCGCCATCTCGACGGCGTCCGAGCGCGTGTGCGTGGATAAATTGTCCTCGCCATCGCTGATCAGAATCATCACACGGCGCACCACGTCCGGCTGGTCGCCTGGCGGGCGCGGCGGGTGGCTCAATTCTTTCACGCATGCTTCATAAATCGCGTCGTAGATCGCGGTGCCGCCGCCCGCGCGCGTCTTGGTGATCTGGTCGCGCAGCGCTCCCGCATCGCCGGTGAAGGCCTGGACGATTTGTGGCTCGTCGTCAAAAGTCATCACAAAAGCTTCATCTTTGTTGCGTCGCAGCACACTGAACAGGAAATTAATCGAAGCATCTTGCTCGAACTTGATGCGATCGCGGATGCTGTTGGAAGTATCCAGCAGCATGCCGATGCGCAGCGGCAAATCGGACTGCTTGCTGAAATAACGGATTTCCTGGGGAAACTTGTCGTCCCAAATCTTGAAGTCGCTCTTTTCGAGTTCAGGGACCAGCTTGTTCCGGCGGTTGAGTACGGTGAAGAGCACGTCAACGAGGTTGACTACCGTCTTGATCGTTTGATCGCTCTGCTGCGCAGCCTCCTGCTTCGGTGCGGACGATTGAGCCGGTGCGGGCGTCTGAGGTTTCGCGTCAGGCGGGGGTTGCTGCGCCCGGTCGGTCAGCGGAAGGGATAACAACGCCAAAGCCAAAAAGATCGAGGTGAATGTTCGTCGCATTTGCATCGATTATAGGTATCCCGCCAGCGCAGCGTCAATTCGGCCCTGCGGTTCTCCTGCAGCGCCGCAAAGTTTTTTCAAATAGTCGCGCAGTTCTGGCGGCAGCGCGGCGCGAACTTCGATCCATGCGCCGGTCCTCGGCTGCGCGAAGCCGAGCTTCGCGGCGTGCAGAAAATTGCGACCCAGCTTCGGCAAATCTAGCTTTCCTACGCGCAGTTCTCCGGCCGCCCCATACAGCGTGTCGCCCACGACTGAATGTTTCAACGCGGAAAAGTGCACTCGAATCTGATGCGTGCGCCCGGTGTGGAGTTGGACTTCCACTAGCGTCGTATTGTCGATCTTTGCGAGCGCCTTCCAATCCGTTCTGGCCTCGCGTGGATTCGTGATGCCTGCGCCGTGCCAGGATTTTCGCTGCGTCGCCATGCGCGTGCGATGAATCGGGTCGCGCCCAATCGCCAGCTCGATGCGACCGCTTCTCTCTGCAAGAACGCCTTGCACCAGCGCGATATACGTTTTCTGGATGGCTCGCTTGCGGAACGCTTCGCCAAGCTTCGCGTGCGCCGCGTCGTTCTTGGCCACCAGGATCACGCCCGAAGTCTCTTTGTCCAGCCGATGCACGATTCCCGGCCGCATTGGATCGCCCGCCCGCGAAAGCGCTTGCCCACGCCCCAGCAGCGCATTAACCAACGTGCCGGACACGTTTCCCGCGCCCGCATGAACGGTCATGCCCGCGGCCTTGTTGATGGCGATGACGTCGTCGTCTTCATAAAGCACATCCAGCGGAATCGATTCCGCCTCCGCGTGTGGCGCCGCCCGCGGATGCGCCCGCACAACAATGAGTTCCCCGCCATGAAGTTTCTGCGAAGATTTCGCCGCCTTGCCATTGACGAGGACCAAGCCACCATCAATAAGTTCCTGCACGCGTGCCCGCGACAGTTCCGCGCAATGTGCCGCCACGAACCGGTCCAGCCGCGTCCCAGCGTCTGTATCAATCGCCAGAAGTTCATGCATCTCGGGTTGGGCCCCAGCCGGCATGACCAGATTGTAGCAAGGTGGACAGGAGGCTGGATGGCGACCGCTGTAAGCTGAGTGGCTTTGTGCGAAACAGCAGGCGGTGGGGAAAGGGCGCACAAAATCACGGGCAGAGGGGAAGAAGCCAATTCGTCGCAGGATGGTCAGGGAAGCAGGGCTCCTATCACCTGCCTCCCCTGTTCAAGCCACAACCTCCGACCTCCGCTACAACAGTATGCCAAGAGTCGCGGTCCGGGTCGTACCGTTGTACGAAGCTGAGATTGTGGCGGAAGTCGAGATGAGAACGAAGGACGTGTTCACCGTGAAGGTTGCGCTGGTGGCTCCGGCTGGAACGATCACGCTGGAAGGTACTCTAGCCGCGCTGTTGCTGCTGGATAGAAAGACTTGAGCGCCACCCGCTGGGGCTGGCCCGGTCAGAGTTACAGTGCCCGTGGAAGATTGGCCCCCAAAAACGTTCGCAGGGTTCAGCGTTAGCGAAGAGACAGTGGGGGGTGGAGGAGGCGCAGGCGTTACGGTGAGCGAAGCCGATCTGGTCGCGCCACTGTAAGTCGCGGAGATGGTGACTGTAGTCGAAGAAGCGACGGCGCTGGTGCTGACCGTGAACGTGGCGCTGGTCGCTCCGGCTGCAACCGTAACGCTGGATGGCACGCTAGCTGCCCCGTTGCTGCTGGAAAGTGCGACTGTCACACCGCCTGTGGGTGCTGCTCCGCTGAGGGTCACTGTGCCGGTCGAGGAATTCCCGCCCGTAACACTGGTCGGGTTCAGCGACACCGACGATAGAGTCGGAGGCGGAGGAGACGCAGGCGTTACGGTAAGCGAGGCCGAGCGGGTCGCGCCACTGTAAGTCCCAGAGATGGTGACTGTGGTTGACGCCGCGACAGCGCTGGTGCTGACGCTGAACGTGGCGCTGGTGGCTCCGGCTGCAATCGTCACGCTGGACGGAACTGTAGCCGCAGCGGTGTTGCTGCTGGAAAGTGCGACTGTCGCGCCACCTGTGGGTGCTGCCCCGCTGAGCGTCACTGTGCCGGACGAAGAATTCCCGCCGGTAACACTCGTGGAGCTCAGCGAAAGCGACGAAAGAGAGACAGACGCGGGAGCCGAGGAAGATAGCTCGAAGTCCAGGACAGCAGGATTGGGATCGTTCTGTGAAATGGCCACGAATTTCGCTGGAGAGATCATATAGATGACAACGTTGCCGCCGGTGCCGGAAGTGACCGTCATCATTCCGCGGCCATTGGTGGGCGACGGAGATATCGAGTAGGTGGCGTTGAAAGCCACGCCGGGGTTCGGTCCGCTCGGAGCGCCGATATCTTCGGTGCCGGTCATGGTGCCGGTGGGGCTGGCGCCGTTCGCTGAGAACTCGCCGGAGAAAACCGTCACTCCGTAGCCCACGGGGTTGGTCGCCAAGCCGGCGTACGCACCTTTCAGCGAAGCGTTGGTGAAGGAGACCGCACTCTGAGGTTCGCCGACTCCGAACAAAACGTTGGAATCGGAGACGAAGAGGAAAATTTGATTCGACTTAACCAGATAGGCCACCAAGGCGTAACCGCCGATGGCGATCGACGCGCGGCCATTGCCGACCACGCTGTACGTCCCCGCCGCGCCAGTGACGGAATTGGGCGCGCTACAGAAGTTCTCGTCGTAGGTCAGCGAAAGGGCTCCGCTGCCGTTGGTGCTGAGCAAACCGGCGACGGCTTTGGGCACTCCCGATACAGTGCCGCAAGCGGAGTGCCCGGTGAGGGAAATCACCAGGTTGCCGTTCAGCGAAGCGTTGGTGAAACCGCCCGCGGGAACTTGCTGCTGCACCACGGCGCCAGTGAGCAACGGAGTCGCCGTCGTGACCGCGTCACTCTCCATCATAAAAAGTTTTCCGGAATTCACGACGTAAAAAACGAAATTCATGGTGTCGGGTGTTCCGCCGAACGTGAAGGTGAACGTCATGGTGCCGCGGCCGGTGGCGGTATTGGAAACCGTGTAATTCGCGGCGGTAAAGGTCATGGGGTAATCCGTGCCGTAGCCGTTGACGTCGCCCGCGGCGTTGGTGAGCGTGCCGGTCCCGTTCGAAGTGAACCGGCCTTCGATGGCGGCACGATTGTTTGCGTTATCAAAACCGGCGGCGCCAAAGGCGTAGTCCCCGATGATGCGAGCCGTGCTAAAAGCGGTGGTGTCCGCTTTTTCCATGGTTCCCGAGCCGATCGTTCCCGCACCGCCGGAAGCGTCGAACTCGATGAACTGGGCGTTGCCGTTGGCCAGCATGGCGAAGGCCAGCTTGGCCGAACTGCCGGAAAAATTCAGAGTCATCACGCCGCGATTGTCAGCACCGATCGAATAGGTTCCGGTGAAGGCTTGCGCGGCTCCTCCGCCACCCACGGCGTTGGTGTCCAGTTCGCCGTTGGTGAGATTGCCGGCGCCGTCCGCCGTGAATCTTCCCACCGCGGCAAACGCGGATGCGAAGTTCCCGTTCCCGCTCATTCCATTGAACGCGAACGCGTAGTTGCCATTCATCGCAGCGTTGTTCGCGCCCGTCTGACCATGGACCGTCGAAGAAAAAAACAACGCGAAAACCAGGATCAACAGAGCATTCCACTTGCGCATCTTTCCTCCACTTGCCTGCTGGGCGATGGGCGCTATCATTTTTGTTGCGAACACGCGGTCTACAATTGAGGCGCACGGGACGGGAGCGTCAATCCTCAAACCAAAGTTATGCTCACGGCAGGAATGAGGAACACACATAGAATCCGCACTAGCAGAGCTGTGCGTTTCCAAGTTTTTGAAACTCTAAGGATAGATTTTCAAATCCTTGTTCACACTCCGTGACTTACCGCAACCCTTCTTGCATGTCTCGGCTGGCTGGGGCATGCCGCCGCACAAGATATGCTTTAGCGGCGGCAGAAAGACAATCGGGTGGATGCTGCAAAATCAAGAAGAGGACATACCTGAAGCGGCGGGCGGCGCAGACTAACGGAGCGAATGATTTCGGAGCGGTTCCACTCTGAGGAGAACCATTGCGAAGCGCCTATGCGATGCCTGTGTTGCTCGCTTTAGCTCGACTGTGATTTGGCCGCGAGACTGGCTTGTAAGCCGTCATATCTGTGCATGGCGGACCAGGTGATGGGGCGATCTTGGAAGTTCACTCCGACGATAAAGCGGCCGTCCGCCAGCGCCTGGCAGTAAACCACGCTTCCGAAGGCCGGATCTTCGTCGCGCGGAGCAATGCGTACGGCATCCCCGGGCTGCCAGGAACGAGTGGAAAAGAGGCGAGCGCCGCGTGGGCTGATATTGTCGGTGTAGGTGCGCTCTTCTCCATCGGTGCCCGGATGTTCTGCCTGAGCGAAGCGTACCACGACGATGATGGGAAGCCGTCTTTCCATTCTGCCGCCGAGCGTGTGATCCAAAGACATGTCGCTCAGATCTTGGCCGGGCAAATCCGCGGTTGCCGTGGCGCGCTGATTCGGATGGGAAACGTCCGTCATGATCTTCGGGAAGGTGACTCGAATGAGCGCGCCGATGGCCCTCCGGGCGGTACGGCGGTTGGTCGCCTGATCAGCCTCCCTGAAGCCCCGCCAGCTACCTCGCGTCTCGATTTGGATAGCATTTGTCCGCGCCGGTAACAATCGAGTAAAGACCTTAGTACCTTATCCGTTGAATTCGGTAGCCATAAATGGGCACGTGCGAGATTTCTAGCTCTGGGGTGTGTTGTGCGTTCGAATGTGCCCACGGACGCGCGTGGGCGGATCGAGCGCGAAGCGAAGACGGCTATATTGGTCGAGAGTTGTACGAGAAAAAGAAGAACAAGCGCAACACTGCACTTTCACTAGCGCGGCACGCGCCGGTCAAAAGTCAAAATGATTGACGACCGAAATTGGGAGAAGTTCACTCCGTGATGATGCGGTCGGCCCACTCGACCAGGCCAACAAAAACCGCGGGACTACCGAATTTCGCTCCCCACTGATTTAGATCTGCTTCCGTGACCCCACGGGCCCGGCTGCAGGCTCCTCAAGCAAATACAGGAATGTGCTTGGCCGTGATTTTTTCGAACGCTTCGCTGAGCGGCGGCCAGCCAACGGGCACGACCGCATTGGCGGTCACTTTACGCATCAGCGCGGTGGCTTCGCCGAGCAGGAAAATCTGAACCTCGTGGCCAGCCTCCGCGAGCGCGAGTCCGTGATGAAACGGAAACGCGGCCTTGGTGGGGTCATCGGAGCCCCAGGCACTCTTCATCATGATTTTGAGCATTTTCTTTTTTGGCTCTTCAGCCTTCGCACCCAAGGATAGAAAAGGCAAACCCAACAGTTGAGCAAGAAAGCGGCGTCGCGCCATGTTTTTCTCCTAGTGTGAATGTTCGTCTGAATTTCCCGAAGGAACATTGGCGCAGAGTGTACCCTATTTTTCCTTACTGTAGCTTTTCTTTAGTGCTGTCTTTTTCCGCGGTCGAATAAACAGCCAGGCGCAGAAAGAGACTAACGTGTGGAGATTACGCTCGTCTGGAATGTGCGGCGGAGGAAGGAACCATGCGCAAAGTTTTATTTTTGTTGCCCGTTATTCTGGGAGCATTGCCGGCACAGAGTTCTCAAGAGGCAGCACGTCCGGCGAGCGGCGGTGTTTCCGGGCGATGGGTGGTGAATACGGATTTTTACGGAGCAACAATTTACTTTGGCATGGAGCTGAAGCAGGACGGAGAAAAACTGAGCGGAAACTTTGATGGGGACAAGCTGGAGGGGACGCTGAAAGGCAACTCGGTCTATTTCCTGGCCAAGGACGAGCAGGGCGGGACGGATGAAGGCAGAGGCACGTTGCAAGGCGGCACGATCACCGGGACGGTGGTGTTTACGCACTTAGACGATGCTGCACATCCGGAGACGCACAAGTTCAAGGCGGAACTCGTTCCGGCAAGGCGCGCGGGAGCGGCGCGACGCCATGAATTTGTGCCCACGACTTTTTACCGGCAATTTTCGGCGGTGAACAAGCCGGTGCTGACGATCTCGCCAGGCGACAGCGTGCACACGACGACGGTAGACGCAGGCGGAAAGGATGAAAAAAGCGTAACTCGCGTGCTGGGGGGAAATCCAGAGACGGGGCCCTTTTACGTAGAAACTGCTGCGCCGGGAGACACGCTAGTAGTGCACTTGACGCGTGTGCGGCTGAATCGAGATTGGGCCGAGAGCGATGATTTTCTTGTGGGACGCGCAGTGGACAGCGACTTGGCAGTGAAGATGAAGGACGCCGGCAAGTCCCTGCGCTGGCATTTGGACACGGAACACGGAGTGGCGACACCGGAAAAACCTGCGGAACATCTGGCGCGATACGCTGTGCCGCTGCGGCCGATGCTGGGATGCGCGGGGGTGGCGCCGAACGTGGCGCAAGCGGCTCCGGGAACGGGGGATTCCGGACGCTACGGCGGAAACATGGACTTCAATGAGATCGTGGAAGGCGCGACGGTTTATTTGCCGGTGAGCGTGCCGGGCGCGCTGCTGTATGTGGGCGATGGGCACGCGTTGCAAGGCGACGGCGAGCTCAACGGCAACGCGCTGGAAACGTCAATGGACGTGGAGTTCACTGTGGATGTGATTCCGGGGAAACGGGTGCCTGGGCCGCGCGTGGAGTCGGCGACGCATATCATGGCGATGGGGCTGGCGGGATCGCTGGATGATGTGTTCCGCGGCGCGACAGCAAATATGGCGCAGTGGCTGTCAGACGAATACAAGTTGACGCCATCGGAGGTGGCGCAGGTGTTGGGTACGTCGGCGGAATACAAAGTAAGCGAGGTGGCGGACCGCAACGCGGGGATAGTGCTAAAGATCAACAAAGAGCGGCTGAAATTGCTGACGCCAGCGGCGAAGTGACCTTTCGATGAGCCAGCAACCTAAGTTTTCCGCCGACGGCCGCGTCTTTACGCGGCGGTTGCGGCAGTGCCGTATGCCACACTTCATCCGGCTCTTTTGCGGGTGTTGTGGTTTCTCTTCGTAAGGCCCGCAGGACCAGGTCAGGACCTGCGGGCCATCTTCGACGCGATGACGTTCAACGACAAACTGGAACTCATTGCTCTCTTTTCCTATGGGTTACGGTGCCGTTTGCGGTGGCCGGTCGCGGGCTTTGCCGGGTGGCTTCCGAGCAAATCGCTAACCGGGAGATTTCGTTTCGGGACGCGATCGAAGAGATGGCCACCTTCATACCGTCGGCATTTCTGTTGGGAGCGATCGCAGGCACAGTGTCATTCATCGGGACTTGCTTGCTGGTTGTTCCGGGTTTCGTGGCCGCCGCGACGTTTTCGCTTGTCGTTCCTGCGGCGGCGATCGAAAAAATCGGGCCCTTTACCGCGTTGCGGCGCGGATTGTCGCGCGTGGGTAGAGTCTTCGGCCGGGTCCTTTTGCTGTTCTTTGGTTACGGTTTTTTTATTCTCGCAACTTTGATCCTGCAAGGAATCTTACTTTCGGCCGCACCCCACATCGCGGTCATACGCGTCGCGATCATTGTCTTTTGCTCCGCCCTGCCGCTGGTCCCGCTTGCACTGTTGAACATCGCGCTCACGCTGCTTTACCTGGAAGCCCGCACACCTGCGCCGAATGTGGTTCTGGCAGCGGGCAGCTAAGCAAGCCGAACTGGCGCCGTGCCACATACTTACGACGGTTGAGAAAGGCGGAAGGGCACAAATTCCGTGTGGCGAGCCGGTCACTTCTTGGGGCGAAATGTGCTAAGAGCGGAAGCGGAGATGAGAAACTGGCCTTCGGCGGGCTCAACCAGTTCCAATTTCACATTGTGGTCCTGCTCACTTCGCTCATAGACCTGGGTTCGCAAATAATAGGTTTTTCCTGCTTCCGCTTTGAGAGTCATGGCCGCACCGATGCGCTTGGACGTTTCCTTGAAGGTGCCCGATTGCCAATTGGTGCACACTTGATGATCGCCAGGATCCACGGAAAAGGAAAAATAAGACTTGCCCTTGTTGGCTCCGATCCATGAGCCGTCAAGCCCGACCCTCATCGTGGGGCCACGTTCCATGTCCTCGAAGACGTAAACAATTGCTTTGCCAGGGTCCGCGGGTGCGACAAGGTGCTGCTGGCGGTCCGTCTTTACGTCGAAATACGCGTCGCTGGGGCCACAACCGCCACGGGCAGAAACCGCCGGCTGCTGGTCTTGCGCAAAGAGGGGCGATGCGAAAACCGGCAAGAAAATGGCTGCGACCATGGTTTTCATCATGCCTATTGGACGTGCTTTCGATTGTGACGGTTTCGACGAGCAGCCGCTCAAAGACCTAAGTGAGGCTGCCGGTGGAAGCGAGTTTGGCGTACCAGTGGCCGGAGTCCTTGATGGTGCGCTTCTGCGTGCGAAAATCCACGAAGGTGAGGCCAAAGCGCTGAGCGTAGCCTTCCGCCCATTCGAAATTGTCGAGCAAGCTCCAATGATGATAGGCGCGGACGTTGGCGCCGAAGAGCATGGCCCGGCCGAGCGCGTTCAAATAGCCGCGCATGAATTGGATGCGGCGGTCATCGGGGACGCGACCGTGCTCATCGGGAGTGTCGAGGTAAGAGCAGCCGTTCTCGGTAATTTCGAGGAGCGTGCCTTTGTACTCGCGAGCGATCCGCATCAGGAGCTCGTAGAAGCCGTCGGGCCAGACTTCCCAGGCGAAATCGGTGAGTGGGCCTTCGTGAGCGTCGAAATTGTGGACGCCGGTGACGTCTTCCCCTGAACCAGGGGGAATAGCGGAAATGAGCTGGCGGCGGTAATAGTTGATGCCGAGAAAATCGAGCGGCGCGCGGCAAAGCTCCATGTCGCCGGACTTGACGCCCATGAGCTCGAGCGGATTGTCGCCGGGGAAGGCTTTGGGGTATTCGCCGCGAAGAGCTGGATGGACGAACCAGACGTTGCCGATAGCGTGGGCACGGTCGGTGGCCTGGCGATCGGCATCGCTCTTGGTCGCAGGTTCGCAGTTGGACATGCTGAAGGCAGTGCCGACCTGAAGCTTGGAGTTGATGGCTTTGATGGCGCGGAAGGCCTGGCCCTGAGCGATGTTGACGACGTGGGTGGCGCGCATGCACTCGGCGAAATTCTCGCGTGCTGGGGCGTGAACGCCCCGGCCGTAGCCGAGAAACGTGAAGACCCACGGCTCATTGAAAATGCACCAGTGAGAAATGCGGTCGCCGAGGGCGCGCACGGCGAGGTCAACATAATCGGTGAAGCGGGCGGCGAGATCGCGATTGGGCCAGCCGCCCCCGTCTTCCAATTTTTGCGGGAGATCCCAATGATAGAGAGTACAGACCGGGCGGATTTTGGCTTTGAGGAGCGCATCGGCGAGACGCTTGTAATGGTCAAGACCCTTAGGATTGGGCTTGCCGGTGCCATCGGCCTGAATGCGCGGCCAAGAGATGGAGAAACGGTAGCTGGTCAGATTCAGCTCTTGGAGGAGCGCGATGTCTTCTTTGTAGCGATGGTAGGAATCGCAGGCGACGTCGCCGGTGGCTGCGCCCTTCACCTTGCCGGGAGTGTGCACGAAGCGGTCCCAGATGGATTCGCCCTTGCCGTCTTCTGCCCAAGCGCCTTCGATTTGGTAGGCAGCGGTGGCGGCGCCCCAGATAAACTCGTCGGGAAATTGGAAAGGCGCGAATTTGAACTGAGGTTCGAGCAGTTCGCTGAGAAGGCGATGGCCGGAAGGCAAGACGGAAAATGAGGCAGCGGCTCCAAGAGCGGTGGAGAGAAATTCGCGGCGATTGAAACTGTTCCATCTGCTCACAGACATCCTCCTCGACTATAGCGTTCGCGGATTCTAATGGGGCGCCTCAGACCGATGACCAAATAGTACGTCAAGAAGAATGAGAACGGCGCCAATGGTGATGGCGGAATCGGCGACGTTGAAAGCGGGCCAAGGATTGAAGGTTTGCCAAGGAAGGAAATGAAGATAGACCTCGATGAAATCGGTGACCGAGCCGTGGAGAATGCGATCGGTGAGGTTACCGGTGGCACCGCCAAGGAGAAGAGCAAGGCCGGCGGCGTTCAGGGAGCTGATGCCGCGGCCGGCGACAAGCAGCCAGGCGATGACTGCAATGATTACGAGGGAGCCGATGATAAGGATTACTCGCAGGGCAGGAGAAGACAGACCGGCGAAAAAACTGAAGGCGATGCCGGGGTTGCGGGAGTCAACGAGATAAAAAAGATTATCAATGACTCTGGCTGGGAAACGATCAGCCGGGCGAGATTCGATCCAAGCCTTGGTGGCGCGGTCAAGAGAGACGACAGCGAGGGTTAGCCAGAGGAAACGAAGGCGCGAAGGAAAAGTCATGAGATTAAGGAAGTAAAGGAAGTTAAGGAGGCAGAGGAGACAGCGGCGGTGAACATTTTAGGTTGCCGCCACAGTCGCGGAGCCGGCAGCTTCGATTTCGGCGAGGGCTTCGGAGCAGCGCTCGCAAACGGTGGGATAGCGGGAGTTTTCGCCAACGTGGGTGGAATAATTCCAGCAGCGCTCGCATTTGGAGCCGTCGGCGCGCTCGATCTTGATCGCCAGGCCCGGGAAAGCTTCGGCCGGAACGGATGCGGCGATCGCCGATGCACACACTTCGACCTGGGAGACGATGAAAAGTGCAGGCAGAAGCGATTGTTCTTCTTCAAGGAGCTTTTGAAGAGGAGTGCCGTGCGGATCGACGTGGAGCAAAACTTTTGCTTCAAGGCCGCCGCCGATGATTTTTGCAGCGCGGGCTTGTTCGAGAGCTACGAGCACCGCAGAGCGGACCTGCGCGAGGCGCTCCCATTTTTCCGCTGCGTCTTTGGCGATACCGCAGGCGAGGGCTTCGGTTTCCGGGAACAAAGTCATGTGAACGCTTTCGGGTTCGTTTTGCAATTTCGGCAAATACTTCCAGATTTCCTCGGAGGTGAAAACGAGGATCGGAGCGGCGAGGCGGACGAGCGCGCTGGAGATTTTCCAGACAGCGGTTTGCGCGGAGCGGCGCGATTTATTTCCGGGCGCCTTGGTATAGAGACGGTCCTTCAGCACGTCGAAATAGAATGCGCTGAGGTCCACGACGCAATAATCGTGGATGGCGTGGTAGACACGGTGGAATTCGTAATTCGCGTACCATTCGCGGCATTTCTTGACAAGCTCGACGGTACGGTCGAGCATCCACGCGTCGAACTCCTCGAGTTGATCGTTCGAAAGCGCATCGCGCGAAGGATTGAAATCTCCGAGGTTCCCGAGGGCGAAGCGAAAGGTATTGCGAATCTTGCGATAGGCTTCGCTGAGCTGGGTCAGCACGCGCTCGCTCATTTTTACGTCGGCCTGGTATTCGACGGAGCCGACCCAGAGGCGGAGCAGGTCCGCGCCCCACTTTTCGCAGATTTCGATGGGGTAGAGCGCGTTGCCGAGCGACTTGGACATGGGGCGGCCCTGCTCGTCGAGCGTCCAGCCGTGGGTGACGACGCCGCGATAGGGCGCAGCGTCGCGGATGCCCGTGGCAACAAGCAAAGAGCTGTGGAACCAGCCGCGATATTGATCGGGGCCTTCGAGATAGACGTCGGCGGGCCACTCGGGGCCCTTCAAAACGGAGAGATTCGAAGAACCGGAGTCAAACCAGACGTCGAGAATGTCGTTTTCCTTGCGCCATTTTGTGGCGCCGCAGGAGCAGGTTGTGCCGGCGGGGAGCAATTCTTCCGGGGTGTGCTGATACCAGGCGTCGGCGCCTTCCTTTTCGAACCATTTCACGACGTTGCGCAGAGCGGTGAAATCCTCGAGGCGCGTCCCGCATGCGTCGCAATAGAAAACGATGATGGGAACGCCCCAGAAACGCTGGCGGGAGACGCACCAGTCCGGGCGCTTCTCAATCATTTCGTACATGCGGTCTTCGCCCCAAGCGGGAATCCATTTGACGCTGTGGATTTCTTCGAGCGCTTCCTGGCGCAAGGATTTTTGTTTTCCATGCGCGGCCTGGTCCATTTTGATGAACCACTGCTCAGTGGCGCGAAAAATTACGGGATTGTGGCAGCGCCAACAGTGCGGGTAGCTGTGCTTGTACTCGTGGTTGCCGAGGAGCGCGCCGCGATCGTCGAGCAGCTTTACAATAATGGGATTCGCGGTGAAAACGTCCTTGCCTTTGTATTCGGGCAAGCCTTCGAGATAGACGCCTTTGTCGTCAAGGGGCGCGTAAATCTCCAATCCATATTTCTGGCCGGAATTGAAGTCGTCGGCGCCGTGGCCGGGAGCGCTGTGAACGATGCCGCTGCCCTGATCAAGAGTGACGTAATCCGCGAGAATTCCGGGCACTTGAATGGGGAGAAATGGATGCTGAAATTTCATACTCTCGAAATCGCGGCCCTTGAAGGTGGCGCGAACTTTGGCTTCCTTGATGCCGCACTCGGCTTGCAGAGCGGCCACGCGGTCGGCGGCCAGAAGCAGTGCGCCCTTTTCGGTTTCGACGACGGCGTAGTCGAAATCGGGATGAAAGGCGAGCGCGCGATTGTGAGGAATGGTCCAGGGAGTAGTGGTCCAGATGACGGCGCTGACTTTACTGTCAATTTTCGCGGCATCCCCCTTGCCGCCGCCGACAACTGCGAACTTCACCCAAATCGAAGGGCTGGTGTGATCTTCGTATTCGACTTCGGCTTCGGCGAGCGCGGTGCTGTCGTAGAGGCACCAGTAGACGGGCTTGCGGCCGCGGTAGACGTAGCCCTTTTCCATGAAATCGAGAAACGCTCCGGCGATCGTAGCCTCGTATTCATGGCTCATCGTTAGATAGGGATCGTTCCAGCGGCCGAAAATGCCGAGACGCTTGAAATCTTTTTTGTGCTGTTCGACGTAGCGCAAGGCGAATTGGCGGCAAAGTTTTCGGAAGTCCGCGGGCGGGACCTTCCCCTTTCCGCCCAGCTCTTTTTCCACCTGGGTTTCAATCGGGAGGCCATGGCAGTCCCACCCAGGGACGTAAGGAGCATAGTGCCCGGCCATGCCCTTGGTCTTAACGACCAGATCCTTAAGGATTTTGTTGAGACCGGTGCCGAGATGAATTTCGCCGGTGGGGTAAGGCGGTCCATCGTGCAAAACGAAGAGGGGCTTGCCTTTGCGCGTCTCCAGGATGCGTTCGTAGATGTTTGCTCCATGCCAGGCTTCGAGCTGCTTGGGCTCGTTTTGTGGGAGGCCGGCCTTCATCGGGAAATCGGTTTTCGGCAGGTTTAGCGTCTTTTTCAGTTCGAGCGGTTCGGCCATGATTGGAGCGCTTGTAAATCCCTTCTATGCCGTCCTTGGGTACAGGTGTACGGCGGGAAACAACCGAAAGCAGTCTAAGGACGTATGTTACAATGAATGACAGTCGGTGTCAGCCGCTTGAGACACGCAACCTTTCCCGGCCAGCGGGAATCATATCGGCTAGGGACACCGAAGTCGGGGAATCTGCGTCTAAAGTGAAGAGGTAAACGGTGCCGGGCAAATTCATCAGTCTACTGCCTTCTGAAATTACGAAACCCAAGGTGTCTTCCGCAGCCCGTGGGCCTGCGGTTCCGGTGCCGTCCTCGAGCGTGCCGAAGTTCACCAAACCCGATCTCCTAATCCCCGATAATTTTTGGTCGAACCTGAAGCAGTTCCTGACGGAACGGCCGGTCAAAGTGCGTGAGCGCAAGGACGCGCCTTTTACGCAGACAACGTTCGGATCGGGAGTGACGGGCAACCTGGCGGAGTTTTTCCGCAGTGGCCCGGCGTCACGAGGGCGGGTGAACAGCAGGCTGGCGGTAGCCTGGGGCGCTAATTTTGGCGGATTCGGCGATCGAATCAGAGATTTCTTCTCGCCTCCCAGGCAGGCACCGCTACCCCCAGGAATAAAACCGATCAAAGTGAAAGACATCTGGTCGAAGGATGAAAACTTTGGGACAAGCCAGATGCTGGCTGTGGGCCTGCACATCGTGGTGATTGGGCTGCTGGTGATTCCGATTTTCACAAATGTCCTGCCCGCTTCCACGGAAGCTAAAAACAAGCAGGTTAACGTCACGCCGCTGGACATTTCGCCTTACATGGCGAAGCTGCCTGCAGGTAATGACAAGGCCGGAGGTGGAGGTGGGGCAAACAACCATACCCTGACTCCCACGTCCAAGGGGAAGCTGCCGAAGTTCACGATGACGCAGTTCGCTGCGCCTCAAGCAAAAATCCTGAATCTGAATCCCAAGCTGGCGATGGATCCGACGCTGCTCGGTCCGCCCGACTTGAAAATACCAAGTCCTAATGTGGCGAACTTCGGCGATCCGCTGGGCAAGAGCGTTACTGACTCTCTTGGAAATGGCAATGGCACGGGTATCGGCAGCGGCTCTGGCGGAGGCCTGGGACCCGGCGAGGGCGGGGGCACGGGCGGCGGAGTGTTCCGCGCAGGCCTGAACGGCGTTGGTTCGCCGATGTGCATTTACTGCCCGCAGCCTGAATATTCCGACGAGGCGCGCAAGGCCAAGTATCAAGGAACTGTGTTGCTTGATGTGACGGTTACCGCCGATGGGCGCGTAATCAGCCCGATTGTCATCAAAGGCCCTGGCCTTGGCTTGGAAGAAAAAGCGCTATCACAAGTGAGAAATTGGAAGATGCGCCCGGCAGTGGGTCCCAGCGGCAAGCCGGTGAATTGCCGCGTACAGATTGAAGTTACTTTCCACCTCTACTAGCGGACTATTCCACGATAGTTTGAAAATTGGGGCTGGACGGGGCTCCCTTCGCAGGACCTGCAATGCTCCCCCACCGTAGTCTGACTTTATTCCGCACACCTGAGGATAGCCAGTTCGGGCGACCTTCACTGGGCAAGAAGAGTGGCGGAGGTGAGGAAGATCCGGGACCGGCGAGGCATGGATTCCTCGCGCCAGGTTCTCCTATGCCACTTGCTTCTCCACGCCGTCCCATGGACGCGCAAGCCGTGCTTCCTGTCGCGGCTTCCGTATTTGATTCCAGCGCACCGCAGTTGCCTGTGCCCGTCACAAACCTGGGTATTCCGTGGATGAAGAATGATTCGGACTCGGCAGGCCAGGGCAAGAATCACGGATTCGGATCGGGCAAGAAAGGCGGGATGGGCGATGACGAGGGCCCCGGTGCGGGACAAGGCGAAGCTTACAATGGTCCTTACGCGAACGTCGCTTCCCTCCCCAGTTGCGCGTACTGCCCCGATCCTCAGTACACCGACGAAGCGCGCGAAGCCAAACTGCAGGGAAAGGTGACGTTGAGGGTATTGGTTGGCGCCGATGGGCGGGCCTCGCAAATCCGAATCGTCCAGGGAATCGGGCTGGGTCTTGATGAACGCGCCGAGCAGGCCATTCGTGGCTGGAAATTTGTGCCAGCGCATGATGGCGCGCGGCACGCAGTACCGGCCTGGGTGACCGTCGAAGCCGTTTTTCGCTTGTTCTAGACAGGCTCTCGGCGAGGGAGTAGCATTTTTCGCTGTGCCATACGACTTCGCCGAAAATGAATATGAACTTGAGCCGCAGGCCTCTTCCGCTCACGGCAGCGGGCCACCGCACAAACGAACCGGAATCGGTGTATTGGATCCGCCGTTTCCTCCGAAGAGGCCGCCAGGACCCATTCCGACGGTTCCCTCTTCCCTGCTGTTCCGCATCTTGGCGGGATTACTCCTCGCGGGCATCGCGGTCATGACGTTTTTCCTGCTTTGGCTTCTCTGAGTAAGATACGGGCTGTGGAACTTCGGCCTTTTGGTTTTCTATTTCTGTTACGATTTTGACATGAGAAAAGCAGCCGTTTTCGCCATCAGCGTTGGGATGTGCGCTTTTTGCTTTGTGAGCGGGGCGCGAGCGCAGAGCAATTCCGGCGCGGTAGAACTCTTCGCGCGCATCACACCGACGGCAGCGCGGCCGGAGCCGGTGCGCCAATTCACGTTCTACGTCCTCACCAGGAGCTACTCGGAGGTCGTCAAGGAAGTGGAAGAGAAAGATCCCGTTCCTCCGCGCGATCAGTTTATTGACAGCCTCAAAGTTTCCCCGGAGTTGCGCGCCTGGCTGAAAGGCCACGACACACTGGACCTCACGGAACCGGATCTCGACAAACTGCTTACACCGGACGATATCCTCAATGTTCCGGAATTCCTTCTGGCATACCAGCGTTCGAACAGCGGCGGGGTGACCGAAGGCCTGCCAAAACCAAAATACATGGAAGCCGACAAGGCGGAACATCCGGAGAAATACGAAAAGTTAAGACAGGACTATCTGGCAAGCCTTAGGAAATTCATTCGCTCTCGTCCAGAGACTGTTTCCGGCGTGGAGCTTCAACTGGACGGCGTCAGCCCGCAACACAAGTGGGCTACCTTGCAGAACGACCGCAGGAAGCGCGTCCAGCGGGTCGCTCCGGACGTTGCCCAGCTCAAATTTCTCGCTGCGAAGGCGGAGACCGATCTCGAGGGACACGCCACGATCTCGGGTCTTGCTCCGGGCGACTATTGGATCAGTTCGCTTAATCTGGACGCCAATGCGGGAGACATGCGCGTCCGCTGGGATGTTCCGGTAAAAATTGAACGCGGCAAGACCGCCCGCGTCGAATTGTCAAATTTGAACTCCATCGACGCGCGCAGTTCCACTCCCTAGCGCCGTCGAGCGCCATCATGGGAACGCCCCTTCACTGGGTTGCATTCAATCTCTTCATCGTTATTGCGATCGCGCTGGATCTCCGCGTTTTCCACCGCCGCCCGCACAAGATCGGGATTCGCGAAGCGGCCATCGCCAGCTTCGGCTGGGTCGGAGTGTCGATCCTGTTTGGATTCGGAGTGCTCTATTTCCGTGGTGAGCAGCTGGCGTTGGAATTCTTCACCGGCTACCTGATCGAAAAGGCGCTCAGCGTCGACAATCTGTTTCTGTTCCTAGTGATCTTTCGCGCGTTTGCCGTGGATGAGCGCCTGCAACATCGCCTTCTGGAATGGGGCGTGGTCGGCGCGCTGGTCATGCGCGGCGTAATGATCGCGCTGGGCGCGGAATTGATCGAACATTTCTCATGGATCATGTACGTGCTCGGAGCATTCCTCGTCTATGCCGGCGTGCGGATGCTGTTCTTTCACAAAGGAGATATTCACCCGGAGCAAAGCAGGGTGTTCCGCTTCGCGAGCCGGCATCTTCGCGTAAGCCACGAATATCATGGCGAGTGTTTTTTTGTTCGCAATGCGGGCCGATTGTTCGCCACGCCGCTGTTTCTCGTCTTGCTCGTCGTGGAAATTACCGACGTCACGCTGGCAGTGGACTCCATCCCCGCGGTCTTCGGGATTACCGAGGATCCGTTCATTGTGTACACATCGAACGTGCTGGCTATTCTCGGGCTCCGGGCGCTCTATTTCCTGCTGGCGGGAGTGATCGATCGTTTGCGATTTCTTGATGAGGGACTGGCGATCGTGCTGGTCTTTATCGGCGGGAAAATGATCGGCGAACGGTGGGTGCACATTCCGGTAACAGTTTCACTTGGCGTCGTGGGAGGCGTACTGTTGATCGCGCTGCTGGCGTCGCTGTTAATTCCACCAAAGAAGAAAACGTAGGCTCAATCTTCTTCGAACATCACTTCATCGACATAACACCACATCCAGTTTTCGCCCGGCTCCTGCGACCGGACAATGGGGTGTTTCGTGGCGTGAAAATGCTTTGTGGCGTGCTTGTTTTTGGAGGAGTCGCAGCAGCCGACGTGCCCGCAGCTCAAACAAAGGCGCAGATGCACCCAGCTATCGCCCATCTTGAGGCACTCTTCGCAGCCCTTGGTCTTGGGCTTCACGCCCTTAATCTGGTCGAGGTGGGTACAGGCTTCGGCCACAGATGCCTCCTGCAATATCACACCGCTGCTTGAATCGGAATTCGCACCTGGAATCGCGTGTCGCCAGGAACGGACGTCACGTTGACCAGCCCCCGCATTTTCTGCACGATGCGATGGACAACGTCGAGGCCGAGCCCGGTACCTTCACCCACGCCTTTGGTGGTAAAAAATGGCTCAAAGATACGCGATTGAACTTCCGGCGGGATGCCCGGGCCATCGTCTGCGATTTCCACGAGAACGTAATCATTTTCGCGCACGGCACGAACGAGAAGTTTGCCCTTTTCTTTCATGGCGTCAACGGCGTTGTCAATAAGATTGGTCCAAACTTGGTTTAACTCGCTGCCGTAGGCCATCACCTTAGGCAAGTCGGGAGCAAATTCACGGGTGACAACGATGCCGCGCTTTAGCTTGTGATGCATGATGATGAGCGTGGTTTCCAGGCTGTTCTTGATATCCACTTCCTGGAGCGGCGCCTGGTCCATGTAGGAATATTCCTTGATCGCCTTGATGAGATCGGAGATGCGCGCGGTGCTGTGCTCGAGTTCATCAGCGATACGTCCCATTTCGAGGAGAGTGCCGAACCTTGTTAGTTCAGGCCCAAGCGAAGCTCCGGCGGCACCGGCGAAACTTTCCAGCTGCGCGTCGGTCAAGTTTGCGTCAGCCAGAAGCGGAGCCAGCTTCCAGGCCTCGGCAACACGGCGCCCTTCCAACCACGATTGAATGGCTTCTTCGCGCTCGACGCGGGCGAATTCATCTTTGTGTTCAACGGGCCTCAACTGGGCGCGTATTTCTTCTTCGCGCCGGGCGAGCAAGCCGCAATCTTCCGGACCAAGCTTCGAACTGCGGCCAGCAACACGCAACCTCTCAAGGCAATCGCGTAGGGACGCCGCTGAACGGCGGGCGGCAGCGGAAGGATTGTTGAGCTCGTGGGCGAGGCCGGCGGACAATTTTCCGAGGGCGGCGAGTTTTTCGCGCTGTTGCTCCTCGCGGGTGACGTACCGGACGCGGTCTGTCAACAATCCAACGAGCCGCTGGGAAACCTCGGGCATGCGCTGAAAAAGTTCGGGAAATTGAGCAGCGGGAAACGCCAGGACGCGACTGGGAAGTACAGCACGCACAGTCACACCGACCGTTTTCATTCTGGAAAAGGGGAGAACGCCTGTGACTTCCCCGGCACGGGCAGTGAAAACCGGGCCATCCTGTGGGCCGCTCTCGCGCCGGGCCCGGAATTCGCCCTCCAACATCACCAGCATAGTGTCCGCGGGAGCCCCCTCTTTGACGATGACTCCACCAACTTCGATGCGGCGCTCTTCCGATTGTGCGATGAACCATTCCAAATCAGCTTCCGGCTGATCCGCGAACGCCGCCACGGTCCGCAGGCTGGCGACCAAGGCTTCCACTCGGGCTGGATCCAGAGCTTCGCTCATTGAACCTTCGCGAGATACTGGTGCATGAACTGGACGACGACAGCGCCTTCGCCGACGCCAGAAGCGACGCGCTTCACCGAGCCGTGACGTACATCACCAACGACAAATATTCCGGGCACATTGGTTTCCAGCAAGCCGGGGTCGCGATCCAGCGTCCAAGAAGCCGGCCGCTTCCCGTTGCGAAGAAGGTCGGGACCGGAAAGAATGAAGCCGCGCTCGTCGCGATCAATCGAAGCGCCAAGCCATTCCGTGCGCGGTTGCGCGCCGATGAAAATGAAGAGGCTTGAGGCGGGCAGCTTTTTTCGTTCCCCCCGTGAGCCGCGATTCTCCTTCCACCTCGACGACGCTTGTTCGTGGCCATACCTCGATGTTCGGCGTCTTTTCGATTTGCTCGATCAAGTAGTGGGACATGGTGGCGGCAAGCGAGACTCCGCGCACCAGCATCACCACCTTCTCTGCAAACTTCGAGAAATGCATGGCGGCTTGCCCGGCGGAATTCGCGCCGCCAATGATATACACGGTTTCGCCCTTGCAGGCCAACGCTTCGGACGTTCCGCCGCCGTAGTAGACGCCTGCGCCCTGCAGGTGATCAATCCCGGGAACGTCCAACGTCCTCCACTGAACGCCCATGGCCAGGAGCAGCGCGTGACAGGAGAGCTCCGAACCATCAGCGAGTTTAAGATACCGGTAGGGGCCCTCGACACGAACGCTGACCGCTTCCTGTGGTGAGAGAATTTCCACGCCGAAGCGCCGTGCTTGTGCTACGGCACGCCGTGCCAAGTCAAGGCCAGTGAGTCCGGAAGGAAAGCCGAGGTAGTTCTCAATTCGAGAACTTAGTCCGGCCTGGCCTCCCGGCGCTTCGCGCTCGACGATTACAGTGCGCAAGCCTTCGCTGGCACCATAGACCGCAGCGGCAAGCCCCGCCGGCCCGCCGCCTACGATGGCAAGATCGTAGAAATTGGTTAGGGCATGCGTGCGCAAGCCGATTTTATCCGCGACAGTGGGCAAAGGCGGTTCTGGGAGGCGAGTGCCGTCCGGAAAAAGAATCAAGGGAAGTTTATCCGCCTCGGGCCCCAAGGAGTCGATCAGCCCGCGCACTTCTGGATCGGACTGGGCCAGCTCCACGTCAATCCATTGATATGGCACCTGATTGCGGGCAAGGAATTCGCGCAGTTCATAAGAGCGGTTCGACCAGCGCGTGCCGAGGACACGAATGCCCTCATAGAGCGGGCGAAACGTCGCGGTCCAATCGTGCAGCAAGTCGTCGAGGGCGGGATAGAGTTTTTCCTCGGGAGGATCCCAGGGCTTCATCAGGTAGTAGTGCACGCGGGCTTCGTTGATGGCGTCGATTGCGGCGTTGGTGTCGGCGTAGGCAGTGAGCAGGGCGCGCTTGGCGAGCGGGTGCATCTCCATGGCTTCGGAAAGGAAGTTCACGCCGTCCATCTGAGGCATGCGCTGATCCGCCAGCAGCAGGGCAACAGGATTGTTGCGCGCCTTCAATTCGCGCAGCGTGGCGAGGCCTGCGCTTCCGGAATTCGCGCGCATGACACGGTAGCGATCCGCATAACGGCTGCGCAAGTCGCGCTCAATGGCCCGCAGAACTTCCGCGTCGTCATCCACTGTTAATAAAACTGGTTTCGGCATATCCCTCAGATGCGGCGCACGCGGTTTTCGATGCGTCTTACGAGGATAGCTAAACGGCTACAGCTTCTTTTCGTGCCGCCCTCAAGCTACAATCCCTGACGGTTCCATGTCCAGCGCTCTCGCTCAATCCATCGCGGACCTCTCGTCCGCCGACTCATCCAAGAAGCTTGCAGCCGCGGGTGAAATCTACCGGCTGGGGCGGGCAACTGCAGGGTCTGCCATATCTGACTGGTGGGCCGAGGGCGAGCTCTCCGCGTTGCTGATGGGATCCAGCCCTGCAATAACGGTTGGACTCGCGGTGCAGCGAGAAACGTTTGGGCGAATCCGAATTGCCCATGGCACGCCGAGACTTGCCCAAGTTCCCGCCGACCAGGATGCGGAAGAATTCGAGCTTCATTTCGCCGAGGGGATTTCGCTGGACATCCTCACGACACGCGAACCGGGCGGTTCAGGGGCCATTGCAAAATACCTGGCCAAGTTTGGAGAAGGCATTCAACAAGTGGAATACCATTGCGCCAACGTTGACCGCGCTTCGCAAATCCTAAAGGAAAAGTTCAGGGTCGCTCCTGTTTATCCTGAAACCCGGAATGGGGCCGATGGCACGCGAGTCAACTTTTTTCTCGTCCCATCTCCTGACGGGGGTAAGGTGCTGATCGAACTGTACGAAATACAGTCCCGCGGGTAGTTGTCCGATTTCGGGCGATGTCAACTACTGCTGGTTTATTCCCAGTTTCTTTTCATCGGCTATGGCGTGCCAAGCTCGCAGGACTTCGGCGACCGTCCAGGCTTGAGCGATGCAACCGCGCGGCGCGAAGGGAGCATCGCCATCGAAGATTTCGCTGAGCGTGCCGAGGCCGCTAGCATAAATCTGGCGACCGAGGGGTTCGAGGAATCTCAGCGCTGCTTGGCGGTCGTGATACACCCGATAGTGCGCGAGCGCGAAGGAACCGAGTAGCCAGCCCCAAACTGTGCCTTGGTGATAGGCGGCGTCACGATCGCGGGGACTGCCTCCGTAATGCCCGGTGTAGCCGGCTTCGCCCGGCGCAAGGCTCCGCAATCCATGTGAGGTCAAGAGGTGCCGCGCGCAAACATCGACGACGGCCTTTTGCTGCTCGGGCGTGAGCGGGCTCACTGGCAAAGAAACAGCAAAAATCTGATTCGGGCGAAGAGCCGCATCATTCCCGATGCCCGGCGAATCGATGACGTCGAAGCAGCAATTGCGATCCGCATTCCAGAACCGCTGAAAGCTTAGCTTCGCTTTGGCCACGAGTTTCTCGTAAACATCGGCTGGCTTTGCAAGCAGGCGTGCAAAACCGGTCATGGTTTCGAGCGCGTTAATCCATAGCGCGTTGATCTCCACAGGTTTTCCCGTGCGGGGAGTCACGATCCAGTCGCCGATTTTTGCATCCATCCACGTGAGTTGAACTCCAGGAGCGCCTGCATAGAGAAGCCCGTCGGCGGGATCAGCATGGATGTTGTAGCGCGCACCCGCCATATGCGCATCAATCATGCTTGCGAGAACGGGAAAAAGTTTTTGCAGTGTCACGGCATCTTGCGTGGCCCCGAAATACTGGCGAATGGATTCGAAATGCCAAAGCGCGGCGTCCACGGTGTTGTATTCCGGCTTTCCCCCAGCGTCGGGGAAATTGTTGGGGAGCATCCCGCCGTCCACGTATCGCGAAAACGCGAGAAGGATTTGCCTTGCGATGCCGGCGCGACCGGCTGTGAGCGTGAGTCCCGGCAGTGCAATCATGGTGTCACGGCCCCAATCGCCGAACCAGTGGTAGCCAGCGATGATGCTGCGGCCGTTGGGCTCCTCGGGAAGACTGCGCTTGACGATGAATTGATCGGCAGCGAGGATGAGCTGCCAGAGCCACGAGGGCGCTTCGCCGGCAAGGTCTTCGGTTTTCGCCTGCCATGCCTGGAACAGCTTTACATCATGATTAGCTTGCTCTGCCCGGGCGGTTTCTCCATCCAGCGATGCTGCTGCTTCTGTTGACACAACGACAGTGACGCTGGAACCCGGTTCCAGTTTGGCGCGGAACAGCGCGGCAAAAAGGCGATCTTCGCGGTCACTCAAACCCCGCTCCGTTTCCTCAGAGTAATTGCAACCGATGTACCATTCGTGCTGTGGCTGGCAGCTTGATACATAGCTCTTCAGGTAAAAAGGCGTCGCGCCGTCGAATGCTTGAACTTGGACGCCATGTTCGACGGGGGTAATGTTCATCCGCCAATCACCGGCATGGGTCAGGGAATGGAAGTCGCGATAATTCACAAACGCTTTCAGATCTATTTCGAGTGCACTGCTTCCCCGCTGAAGCGTGTATTGAATGACGTTGGTATTCTCGCCTTGGCGCATCCAGATGCGCTTTTCGAGAAGTGCGTCGGATAGTGCGTAAGTCCACACGGGCGTCGAGCCTTCCAGACGAAAATCCTCAAGAAGCAGAAAACCTTTCGGTTCGACGGCGCCGCTGGCCCAACGATGAGTGGCGAGAGAAAAATCCTCCCCGGCATAATGAGCGATCTCGTCGATGGCCGACACCAGCTGCGTGCGCCCCACGGGCGGTTGAAGAGCTGCGACCAGCAGTCCATGGTAGCGGCGAGTCTGACTCCCTGCGATGGTACCTGAAGCGTAGCCGCCGATTCCGTTGGTGACGAGCCATTCGCGCGATTCGGCGGCGGCGAGGTCGCCACAAATCTCGCGGCCAAATTGAATTTCCGCTTGCTCTGACACCGACTGTTCCTCGGCGGCGGCGAATTGACCAGCCCCGTCAATGCAGGCCGCTTATTTCAGATTCGGCATTTGAAAGAAAGTTTCAGCTATCTCCATAGACTGGGATAGCGGCACCGTGAATGACTCTTGCATCGTCGCTGCACAAGAATAGGATGACGCGCGCGATGTCCTCGGGCTTAGGCCACTTAGCAAAATCTACTTTCGGCATGGCTTTGCGGTTCGCCTCCGTATCAATAATGCTAGGGAGAATGGTATTCACGCGAACGCCGCTGCCTTTCAAGTCCGCCGCGAGCGAATCCAGCAGCGCCACGGCAGCGGATTTTGAAGCCGAGTAAGCGGCTGCGCCGGCAGCGTGATCTAAGGCAGCTTTGGAAGCAACGTTTACGATAGCTCCGTGGCCTTCTTTCAACATTGCTCTCACCGTAGCGCGCGATAACGCATACGTCGAACGCAGATTCAGAGCCAGCATCTGGTCGAAAACTTTGGTTTCCAGCTCCCACAGCTTCGTGCCACCCGCGTAACCACCCACGGTGTTGACCATGGCATCCAAACGGCGATGCTTACCAAGGATTTTCTCGACGAGCTGGCGCACGGGAGCTTCATCGGTGACATCGACCGAGTACCCTTCCAGTTCCGACCCGGCTTTCCCCGCCGTAGTCTTCAACGCATCGAAGCCTTGTTGCGCACGGTAGGTAACGACGACCTTGGCGCCCTCCTCAAGGAATGCCAAAGAAACGGCATGCCCTAATCCTCCAGTGCCGCCGGCCACCAGAACTATTTTCCCGTCGAATCTCGCACTCATTGGCGCACCTCCCGGATCACGCTCTGGGAAATGTTACTCACCGCTTTGTTCGATGAGTTTTGCAACCAGACCGGTCCAACCGGTTTGGTGGTTTGCACCGATCCCGGCTCCATTGTCTCCGTGAAAGTATTCATAGAAAAGGATGAGGTCGCGCCAGTAGGGATCGTTCTGAAAGAGCTCGGTGCCGCCCGCCACAGGCCGGCGGCCATTGGAATCGCGGAGAAAAATGCGAATGAGGCGCCGGGATATTTCCGCCGCGACCTGCCAGAGATCGGATTCCGAGCGCGAATGCGTGGGGCATTCTACTTTGAAATCTTCGCCGTAGTAATGGTGATATTTCTGGAGGGATTCCACCAGCAAATAGTTAACCGGAAACCAGATGGGCCCGCGCCAGTTCGAATTCCCGCCAAAAAAGCCCGTGGTGGATTCGGCAGGCTCGTACTCGACGCGGCTGATATTTCCGTTCACCTGAACTTCGTAAGGATGATCCTTGTGGTAGCGCGAAAGGGCGCGCACACCATAAGGCGAAAGAAATTCCGTTTCGTCCAGCATGCGGCTGAGCACGCGCTTGAGCTGTTTGCGGTTCACGAGCGAGAGGAGACGGCGCACACCGCGAGCAGAACGCTGCGTCATTTCGATGTGTTCAGGCACGTCGGGATGGTTGTCGATGAACCATTGCATGCGGCGCTTGAACCCGGGAAGGCAATCAACGATTTCCGGCTCCAGCGTTTCCACAGCGAACAGCGGGATCAATCCAACCATCGAACGGATTTTCAGGAAATGCTCCTCGCCGTTGGGGAGCTTCAACACGTCGTAAAAAAACCCGTCGGCATCATCCCACAGCGACATACCGCCGGCGCCGAAGTCGTTCATGGCGCGAGCAATGTACACGAAATGTTCGAAAAACTTGCTGGCGACATCTTCATAAGCAGGGTCTTCTTTTGCCAGCTCGAGGGCGATCGCCAGCATATTCAGGCAGTACATTCCCATCCAACTGGTGCCGTCGGACTGTTCGAGGTGTCCTCCAGTAGGAAGAGGTGCGGAGCGGTCAAAGACTCCGATGTTGTCAAGGCCGAGGAACCCGCCCTCAAAAATGTTCGCACCGTCAGGATCCTTGCGGTTTACCCACCAGGTGAAGTTCAGGAGCAGCTTGTGAAAAACTTTCTCAAGGAATCCGCGATCGGCGACGCCACGCATGCGCCGCTCAATTTTGTAGACGCGCCATGCAGCCCAGGCATGAACAGGGGGATTCACATCGCTGAAGGACCACTCGTATGCCGGCAATTGGCCATTCGGATGCATGTACCATTCGCGCAAAAGAAGGATAAGCTGATCCTTGGCGAAATCGGGGTCGACGAGTGCCAGGGGAATGCAGTGAAACGCCAGGTCCCATGCGGCATACCACGGATACTCCCATTTATCCGGCATGGAAACGATGTCGTCGTTGTAGAGATGAGTCCAATCCTTGTTGCGGCCTTGCCAGCGGCTGTCGGGCGGCTTAGGACCGGCCGGATCGCCTTCGAGCCAGGTGCGCACGTCATAGTGATAGAACTGTTTGGACCAGAGCATTCCTGAGAAGGATTGCCGCATCACGGCTTTCGCATCGGCAGAGAGCTCTTTAGGAATTCTTGCGGCATAAAACTCTTCGGCTTCTTTTTGGCGCGTCGCGAAGAGGCCGTCGAACCCAGCGTCAAAGTCATTCGTGCCGGGAACACCCTGGCTGCGCTCCTGCGTACCAGGAGATACGAATCCACCCACCGTGCCCGCACCGATATCCATTGCGCCGAGAGGCTCAAGGTCGGTGAGCCGCAGCTTGAGCGTGACGGACTGGCCGGGGTCAAGCTGCAACGGATAATACGCAGCCATTTTCGTGCCCATCTGCTCAGGATTGACAGCCGCCTTGTTGCCATGAAGTACATATTCGTGGAAAGCGTCCTTCACGAAGGATGAGCGATTTTTTCCACCAAAAAGGAGCGCATTGTTGGTCTCATTTTCCGTGAAAAGCAACTCTGGTTGGCCGCCGCACAGCAGCCAGCGCTTGCCGTACTGCCAGTGCTGCAATTCCGCGCAGTTACTTCCCGGGACGCAGGCGGCTTTTCGCGCGACCGGGCGACGAAGGTCCTTGCCCCAGGACCACGTGTTCCGAAACCAAAACTGTGGCAGGATGTGCAGCGCAGCAGCTTCCGGCCCGCGATTTACCGCAGTAATTCGAATGAGCATGTCCTCGACGTCAGCCTTGGCGTACTCGACAAAAATGTCGAAATAACGGTTCTCAGAAAAAACGCCTGTATCGAGCAATTCGAATTCGGGCTGGCTACGCCCCCGGCGACGATTCTCTTCCACTAGGGCTTCATACGGAAATGCGGCTTGCGGATACTTGTAGAGCATGCGCATGTAGCTGTGCGTGGGCGTGGAATCGAGGTAGAAGTACCATTCCTTAACGTCCTCGCCGTGATTGCCCTGATTTCCAGTGAGGCCGAAAAGGCGTTCTTTGAGAATGGCATCGCGTCCGTTCCATAGCGCCAGCGCGAAGCACATCATCTGGTGCCGGTCGCAAATCCCGCCGATGCCGTCTTCTCCCCAGCGGTAAGTACGCGAGCGTGCGTGGTCGTGCGGGAAGAATTCCCAGGCCGTCCCGTCCGGGCTGTAATCTTCGCGGACGGTTCCCCACTGCCGCTCGGAGAGATAGGGTCCCCAGCGCTTCCAGTGCTTTTTTCGAAGACGCGCTTCTTCGAGCCGGCGGTCTTCGGTGGTCTGGATTCGTGGCATGGTCGGATGGCCCTCGGCCAAAAGTTTCAGGCTATGGTCGCACTATTCCCAGATAGCAACAGCGTTAGCACAGCGGCGCGTGCCTGTTCCGGCAAGTCCCGCACGCTTCAAAGTGACTCGGACTTTAGATGCGGCAGTCTGCATCCTGGCTCAAAATCGCAGCAAATGGAAAGGCTATGAGTATAAGGCAGCGGTGTCGGCGCACCAGCCCGCCAATTCGGTGATGGAATCGGCCGGTCCCTGCACGACGAAGCGGCGGTGATAGAGCAACAAGGCGCGCAACCCAGCCAGCTCTTCCCCGCCACCAGCTCGCCCGGGGCCACCGTGCAGGCAACTCGGCACAACGTTCCCGTGGCCCGTGTGTTGCGCCCCAACGGCTGAATTGACGGCCAAGACTCTTCCATGGAGATCGCCAATTCCAAGAATCGTTTCGCGAGTGAAACTGGCGTCATTGGAAAAAACCGAGGCCACCAGCGAACCTAATCCTCGGCGCGTGATGGCAACGAGATCCTCCAAACCGTCATAAGCAACAAGAGTCGCCACGGGACCGAAAACCTCGACATCATGAACGTATTTTGCATCGCGTCCATTTTTGCAGGACAGAAGCGCCGGCTGCACAAACGCGGATTTCTGCGAGTCGGCGTCAAGCGGCTGGAAGTCTTTGTCATCGCCAAACAGAACCTCACATTCCTCTTTCAACTTGACCAGTCCTTCCATGCACGAAGACTGCTGCGCTTTGTTGACCACCGGCCCTACGTTTGACTCCGGGTTGCGAGGATTACCCACCTTCATGGACCTCAAGCGTGCAATGACGGCGTCGCCGAAAACCTTGAACTGCTGCCGCGGAACCAGGACCCGCCGGATGGTGGTGCACTTCTGACCGGCTTTCAGGGTCATCTCGCGGACAACTTCTTTTACAAGCAGATCGAACAAATCCGTGCCGGGCGCACATTCGGGCCCGAGGATTGCCGAATTGATGCTATCGGCTTCGATGTTGACACGAACGGAACGGCGCAAAACGTTCGAGTGCGAGCGAACGCGCGCGGCCGTGTCACCTGAGCCAGTAAACGAAACGATGTCTTCCTCTCGAACATGGTCCAGCAGGTCGCGAGCGGAGCCGCAGATGATGGAAATCGCTCCGGGCGGCAAAATATCCGACTTGATGATATCTTCCACCATCCTGTGCGTCAGCCAAGCTGTGGGAGAGGCCGGCTTCACCACAACGGGAACACCGGACATCAGTGCAGGCGCGGCTTTTTCGCAGAGACCCCAAGCGGGAAAGTTAAACGCGTTGATAAAAACAGCCGCGCCTTTCGCTGGCATAAGAAAATGCTGCCCAACGAACGTGTTGCTCTTCGACAAAGGAATCAGGGCGCCTTCCTTCAACATTTTTCCTTCCGCCAGCGCGCGACCGATTTTCGCGTAATACTTCATGGTGTAAATAGCACCGTCCACGTCGAATGAGGCGTCGGCCTGGTTCGCTCCCAAGTTCAAAAGAGACAACCGAAAATACTCGTCGCGGCTTGCCGCCAGGACCTCGGCGATTTTGCCCAGCATTTCAGCTCGCTGAGCGTAGGTGAGTTGACGAAGCGCGGGCCCCCCTTTGATGCGTGCAAATGCCAGAGCCTCCTCAAGATCAACTCCTTGCGAAGATATCCGCGCCAGCTCGTCCCCGGTGACTGGATCGATGAGCGGCTCTCCAGAACCGGTGCCTTCGCCCCACTGACCATTCACGTAGTTCGGCAACTTCATCTGCATGCCTCCGTTGATTCACAATCTCGACCCAAAAAGGGACTGTTGAGAATGATACGCGAACTCCAAGCATCGAAACAAATAGTGAATAATACTGCATATTCACTTGGATTGGAACCCCGCCTTACGCTCATGCAGCTCCACAGACTTCATTGCAACAGACACAAACAAAATAGCTTACAGTCTATGGTTAGGTTCTCGAAGGCAGTCGAACATGCTTGTGATGAACCTCCAATTCCCGCTTGACGCTCGGGAGGTCAGATGTATTATAATGCATGTCGAGTTCGTGAGCCCATGAGCACAACCTCTACCACAAGTTCCAAAGTTGTGAGTCTACAACGGCCCACGCTGATTCCCGATGGGGATTTCCTGGTCTTCCTTGGGAAGCGAGTTCGTCAACTACGCAACGTCCGGGGTATGACCCGCAAGATCGTGGCGCGGGATGCGGACGTTTCGGAGCGCCACCTGGCGCAGCTCGAGGCCGGTGAAGGAAACGTTTCCATCGTTTTGCTGCGAAGGATTGCCGCCGCGCTCAACGTTTCTCTTGTCGAATTGTTCAGCCCGGAAACCGAAGAGCCTGCCGAAAAACAGATGATTCAGCGATTCCTCGAGCGTCTTCCCAATCACCGTGCAGAAGAGGTGGTGCTTCGGCTGATGCGGGATTTCAGCCCGGGAGAGAAGGCGCGCCGGCGACGCATCGCGTTGATCGGGCTGCGGGGAGCTGGGAAGTCCACGCTGGGGGCTAAGCTGGCGGAAGAAAGAGCGATGCCCTTTATTGAGACAGATCGCGAGATTGAAAAGGATGCAGGAATTCCGCTGGCGGAAATCTTTGCGCTTTACGGGCAGTCCGGTTACAGGGCAATCGAGAGGCGCACGCTGGAACGAGTGCTGAATGAAAATGAGCGTGCGGTGCTTTCCGTGGGAGGCGGCGTGGTATCTGAAAGGGAGACCTTCGACTACCTGCTTGCGCATTGCTACACCGTGTGGGTCAAAGCGCAGCCCGAGGAGTACATGCGGCGGGTAATAGCGCAGGGCGATTTTCGCGTCATGGCCGGGAGCGACCACGCCCTGGAGGACTTGCGGCGGATCCTCGAGGCGCGGGAGCCTCTCTACCGGCAAGCGGACATGGAGTTGGATACTTCGGGGTGTTCGGTGGAAGAGAGTTTTTCAAAATTGAATGCGAAATTGCAGGCGGATTTGCAGTAGGAGGAGTCCCGTGGACGTTGTTGCCGCTCAAGAATCGCAGGCGAAGGCGGAAGCAGTCGATTTTCAGACCGATCCTTCGCGGTACAAGCACTGGCGTCTCGCGTTTGACGGGCCTGTGGCCACGTTGACGATGGACGTCGCCGAGGACGGCGGAATCCGCCCGGGCTACAAACTGAAATTGAATTCGTACGATCTCGGCGTGGATATTGAGCTGCATGACGCCTTGCAGCGCATTCGATTCGAGCATCCGGAGATTCGTTCGGTCATTATTACCAGCGCAAAGAACCGCATTTTTTGCTCCGGAGCCAACATTTATATGCTGGGGCTGTCCTCGCACGCGTGGAAAGTGAATTTCTGCAAATTCACGAATGAAACCCGGAATGGAATCGAAGACGCGAGCGCGCATTCTGGGCTGAAGTTTCTCGCGGCTTGCAATGGAACGACGGCGGGAGGCGGCTACGAACTGGCGCTGGCCTGCGATGAAATCATTCTCGTTGACGATCGCTCTTCGGCGGTCAGTTTGCCGGAACTGCCCTTGCTGGGAGTCTTGCCGGGAACGGGCGGACTGACGCGGATTACGGACAAGCGCAAGGTGCGCCGGGACCATGCCGACATGTTCTGTACCAACGCAGATGGCGTTCGCGGGCAGAGAGCGAAGGAGTGGCGGCTGGTGGATGAAGCCGTCAAGCCGCAGCAGTTTGCGGAGCACATCACACAGCGAGCATTGAAACTGGCCGAGCAGAGTAATCGCCCGGCTAATACAAAAGGCGTTAATCTGAGTCGCCTAAATAAGACTAGTGATGAAGCTGGCTTGCATTACGGATTTGTTGACGTGCAATGCGATCGTGTGGCTCGCACGGCAACCATCACCGTCCGAACACCGGAGTCGGTTTCGGAAAACAGTCTGGAAAAGGCTATTGCGGCAGGTGCGAATTGGTGGCCGCTCCAAATGGCGCGAGAACTGGATGATGCCATTCTGACTTTGCGCACCAGCGAACTGGATTTGGGGCTATGGATTATCAAGGCGTCCGGAAATCCGGACGCGGTTCTCGCCATCGACGATTTCATTTTGAGTCACCAGGAGAATTGGTTCGTTCGCGAAGTTCTGGGAATGATCCGACGGACTCTCGCGCGGATCGACGTCACTTCTCGTTCCATCTATGCCATCGTTGAGCCGGGATCCTGCTTCGCCGGCACGATGCTGGAATTGGCGGTTGCCGCCGACCGCATCTACATGCGCGATACACAAGAAGGCGATAGCGTTTCGACCATGACGCTTTCGAAAATGAACTTCGGACCGCTGCCGATGGTCAACAAGCTTTCCCGGCTGGCAGCACGTTTCTATGGCGATGAGACGCAAATGGCACGGCTGCGCGGCAAGATTGGAAAAAAACTTTCCGCGCGCGAGTCGCTGGATGCGGGCCTGGTCAGCGCCGCGCCCGATGATCTCGACTGGGAAGACGAAATTCGCCAAGCCATTGAATCGCGGGCTGCGCAGTCCCCTGACGCGTTGACGGGACTCGAAGCCAATCTGCGCTTTGGACCGGAAGAAACGTTGGAGACACGAATCTTTGGCCGGTTGTCCGCCTGGCAGAACTGGATTTTCATCCGCCCGAACGCGGTGGGGGCGAGTGGAGCGCTGAAGGTGTATGGAACGGGCGCGCCGGTGAAATTCAACTGGGAAAGGGTTTGATGGACGGGCTTGAGCCTGGACTGCCGAGGAGATCGCGATGATTAACTACACGGAAAAAATTCCGAACAACGTCGATTTGGGAAGAGACCGCGTGTTGCAGCGCGCGCTGGAACATTGGCAGCCCGCGTACATGGGCTGGTGGTACGACATGGGGCCAAACGAGAGCCACAACTACGAAGTGTACTTGCGAACGGCTATCAGCGTGGAGCCGGACGGCTGGGCGCAGTTCGACTACGTGAAGATGCCTGAATATCGCTGGGGCATTTTCCTGCAGCCGCGCGACGAGAAGCGCGAAGTCAATTTTGGAATTCACAAGGGGCAGCCCGCCTGGCAAGAAGTCCCCGGCGAATATCGCTCGACTTTGCGGCGCGTGATTGTGACGCAGGGAGACACGGAGCCGGCTTCGGTAGAACAACAGCGGATGCTAGGGGCTTCCTGCCCTTCGATGTACGATCTTCGAAATATTTTTCAAGTGAACGTCGAAGAAGGGCGTCATCTGTGGGCCATGGTGTATTTGCTGCACCGCTACTTTGGCCGCGATGGGCGCGAGGAGGCTGAGTCCTTGCTCGCGCGGCGTTCGGGAGACGCGGATAATCCGCGCATTCTCGGGGCTTTCAACGAGCCGACGCCGGACTGGCTGGCCTTCTACATGTTCACGTTTTTCACCGACCGCGACGGAAAATTCCAGCTTTGCGCTCTGGCGGAGTCCGGTTTTGATCCCCTTGCGCGCACTTGCCGCTTCATGCTGACCGAGGAAGCGCATCACATGTTTGTCGGCGAAACGGGTGTCGGGCGCATTATTCAACGGACTTGTGAAGTCATGAAAGAAAACAAGGTTGAGGATCCGTCGGATGTGCGGGCGCTCGGCGTGATTGACTTACAGACGATACAAAAATACTTAAACTTCCACTACAGCGTCACTCTCGACCTTTACGGCTCGGATGTTTCCTCGAACGCCGCAAATTATTATACCAGCGGACTGAAAGGGCGCTTCCGTGAAACCAAGCTGGAAGACGATCACGTGCTGGCGGATGCGGTATACCCGGTCTCTGAAGTTGTGGGCGGAAAAATCACCACCAAGAACGTACCAGCGCTGACGGCGTTGAACGAACGCTTGCGCGACGACTACATTGATGAGATTGCCGATGGAGTGGGCCGCTGGCAGCGTGTGATTGATAATGCCGGAATTCCCTTCCGGTTGACCTTGCCACACAAAGGCTTCCACCGTGAGATTGGCAATTTTGCCGGGCAATGTATAAGCCCTGATGGAGAAGTCTTGAGCGAAGAAGCTTGGAAAAGCCACGAATCCGAATGGCTCCCGAGTTCCAAGGATTATACGTTCGTCCAATCTCTGATGAGTGGACGAGTCGTCGAGCTGGGGAAATTTGCAAACTGGATTGCTCCGCCGGCTCGCGGGATAAACAATCAACCTTTGAATTTTGAGTACGTGAGGTTTAATTAGCTTGAGAGAGTAAAGGCGCAAGCTTCTGCGAAGGGCGGCGATCCCTGCAACCGATCATAGACATTCACGTTCACATCATGCCGTACCACATGATGAAGCCATCCGCCCATGAATTGATGAAACAGGGCCGCAAGGACTACGCAGATGTGGAACGCTATTGCGCCGATCCAAGAGCGTTTCTCGCATTTCTAGACAGTCTCGGAGTGGAACGCGCGGGGCTGATCAACTACGTCGCGCCAAGAATCATCGGATTCACGCCGGAGGTGAATGATTGGAGCGCGAAGTATTGCAGCGCGGCTCCGGATCGCCTCATCGCCTTCGGCGGAGTGCTTCCGGGGACGGTCGCCGATGCAGGCGCGGAAGTGGACCGCCTTGCAAAACTTGGGATTCGCGCCATTAAGATGCATCCATCTCACCAAGCGCTTTCGCCCAACGATTACATGGATGGCAATCGTGGTCTTGCTGCGGTTTACGAGCGGGCCCAGGCCAACGGCTTGCCGATCATGATTCATACGGGGACTTCGATTTTCCCCGGTGCGAGAAATCTGCACGCGCAACCGATGCTTTGCGATGATGTGTGCATTGACTATCCGGAGCTGGTGATCATCCTTGCGCATGGCGGCAGGCCGCTGTGGATGAACGAGGCGTTCTTCCTGGTCCGCCGGCACAAAAACATGTACATGGATGTCTCCGGCATCCCTCCGCAGAAATTGATGGAGTACTTTCCGCGAATCGAGGACGTGGCAGACAAAGTTTTATGGGGCACGGACTGGCCTGGTCCAGGTGTTCCGGCGATCAAGGGGAACATTGAGAAATTCAACGCTCTGCCGATTGGCGCGGCGGCGAAGCGCAAGATTTTGTACGACAACGCGGCGCGGCTGTTTCCGCGTTAGACTATTTTCAGCAAAGCCGGCAATGCAGCGGCGAATGATGCAATCCGCGCGGCCACTGACGATTTCGCATCGGTCCGGCAAAGCTACGGCGAGGTGATTGAACTTGACCACATTGCCCATCGAATCGCAAAAGACGGCACAGATACGATTCACGCTGAACGGCGAAGAAACCGATGTTTTGTTTGCGCCCTATAAGACCTTGCTGGAAGTCCTGCGCGAAGATCTTGGCCATACGGGCACGAAGCACGGCTGCGAACTGGGTGAATGCGGCGCTTGCGCCGTTCTTCTGGACGGCAAGGCGGTGCTTTCTTGCTTGGTGCTTGCGCTCGAGTGCGGTGGCAAGCAAGTCTTGACTGTGGAGGGCCTCGGGGAAGATGGGAAGCTGCATCCTTTGCAGGATGCTTTTGCCGATCTCGGAGCAGCGCAGTGCGGCTATTGCACGCCGGCGATCTTGGTGACCGCGAAGGCTCTGCTTGACCAAAACCCACACCCGAGCCGCGATCAAATCCGCGAAGCGATTTCCGGAAACCTGTGCCGCTGCACGGGCTATCTGCAAATTTTCGAAGCCGTCGAAGCCGCGGTTCTTAAGATCGCGGAGCAAAAGAATTCCGGAGCATAAATGGCACAGCGTAAGCACGAACACTTGGCCAGGAGGGCGCATGGCGAATGAAAACGATTCGCGAACGACTCCCGCCGACGATCTCAATGCCAGCCGTGACGAGCTTCGCGTGATTGGCATCCCCCGGCGCAGAGTCGATGGCCGCGCGAAAGTGACTGGCCAGACGCGGTTCGCTGACGACATTTTCTTGCCGCGCATGGCGCATTGCAAGCTGTTGCGGTCTCCGCATCCGCACGCGCGCATCCGAAAAATCGACACGACGCGCGCCACCGCTTATCCCGGAGTTTATCTTGTGCTGACCGGGAAAGATGTTCCCATACAGTACGGAATTCTTCCGGTCAGCCAGGACGAGCAAGCTCTGTGTCTCGACCGCGTGCGGCACGTGGGAGATCCAGTCGCGGCGGTCATCGCGCGCGAGGAGCTGACAGCCTTCGAGGCACTGGACCTAATTGATGTCGACTACGAGATCCTGACAACGATCTCCAGTCCCGAGGAAGCGCTTGCGACCCCCGTGCCGCGCATCCACGAATATGGCGAAGAGGGGAACATTCATAGACTCGTGGCGCTCGAGTTCGGCAACGTCGAGGAAGGCTTTGCCGAGGCCGATGAAATCTTCGAAGACACATTCTTCTTCCAGGGAAACACGCATCTCCCTATCGAGCAGCACGCTTCCGTCGCCATTAAAGATCCCGATGGAAAGCTGACGATCTGGTCCAGCACGCAAACACCACATTATGTGCATCGTGCGCTCGCCAAGGTCCTAGAAATGCCCGCGGCCCATATTCGGGTGATCGCTACGCCGAACGGCGGTGGTTTCGGCGGAAAGAGCGATCCGTTCCATCATGAAATCGTTGTCGCCAAAGCTGCGCTGATGCTCGACCGGCCCGTCAAGATCTGTCTGACGCGCGAAGAAGTTTTTTATTGTCACCGTGGCCGCCATCCGGTCCTGATGAAATTCAAGACCGGCGTCAAAAAAGACGGCGCGATTACGGGAATGCATCTGCAGACGTTGATCGACGGTGGCGCCTATGGTTCGTACGGAGTCGCAAGCACGTTTTACGCGGGCGCGTTGCAAACCACGACCTATCATATTCCGCGCTATCGTTATCAAGGCTGCCGCACCTTCACCAACAAGCCGCCGTGCGGACCCAAGCGCGGACATGGCACCCCGCAACCGCGCTTCGGCCAGGAAGTCCAACTCGACAAGATCGCTGAGAAACTGAAGATCGATCCGGCGGATCTGCGGCTCCGCATCGTGGAATCCTCGAACGCAATGACGGCGAATTTCTTCCGCCTCGGAACCGTCAATCTTGCCGAATGCATTCGCCGCATCGTCAAGGTTTCCGGTTGGAAAGAGAAATTCCGTAAACTCCCGGATGGCCATGGCGTCGGTCTGGCCTGCTCTGCCTACCTCACCGGCGCGGGGCTTCCGATCTACTGGAACAAAATGCCCCACTCGGGAGTTCAACTAAAATTCGATCGCAGCGGCGGCGTCAGCATTTTCTGCGGCGCGACGGAAATCGGGCAAGGCTCAGACGATGTTCTCGCCGGAATCGTTGCCGAAGTTTTGGGCATCGATACGTTCGACATCCGCCTGTTCACCGGCGATACCGACCTGGGACCCGTGGATCTTGGCTCTTATTCGAGCCGCGTCACGTTGATGGCCGGAAACGCGGCATTGCAAGCTGCCGAGCGAGGAAAAGCAATCATCGCCGAAGCCGTTGCGGAAAAACTCGAAGTGCCTAAAGAAAGGCTACGCTTTGCTGACAAGCGCGTCTTCGATTCCTCCGCGCCGGAAAAGGGTCTCACTTTTCAGGAAGCGGTATGCATCGCCGAGGCTCGCTTCGGTACAATCGGCACGGTGGGTTCCTACACGCCGCCGAAATCGCCCGCGTTGTACAAAGGCGGTGGCGTAGGGCCGTCCCCCACCTATTCCTATTCCGCCGCTGTTGTCGAGGTCGAGGTAAATCAGGTTACAGGCTGGGTCACCGTCCCAAAGATCTGGATCGCGCACGACATCGGCCGCGCGCTGAACCCTACGCTCGTGCGCGGCCAGGTCGAAGGCAGCGTCTACATGGGGCTCGGCGAAGCCCTCATGGAAGAGCAGGAATTCCGCCGTCTTCCCAAGAAACTTTCTCATGCGCTGGTGCACAAATTCCCTTCGATCCTGGAATACAAGAGCCCCACCTCGCTCGACATGCCCGACGTAATCACCGAGTTGATAGAAGAGCCGGATCCCCGCGGCCCGTTTGGAGCAAAGGAGGTCGGTCAAGGCCCGCTCCTGCCGATCATGCCAGCGGTCGCCAATGCTGTCTACGACGCTGTCGGAGTGCGCATCGATGAAATTCCAGTCACACCGGAAAAAATCATGAAGGCGCTCGCCGAAAAGAAAGCGGGGCGCGAACCGCGTTTCGGCCCAAGCCATTTTCCGCACGTCAATTGGCCGGAAGCCCTGCGCGTTCCTCCACCGTGGGAAGGCGGCGACGGCAATGCCTTGAATGACGTTCCGCGGCGATCAAAGACGGAATCGAAGAAAGAGAAGGTCCTCGCGCCATGATGCGCTTGCCTCTTTTCGAGTTTCGCGCGCCGGGTACGCTCGAAGAGGCCGCGCGCATTCTTGACGGCGAGCGAGCAAACGCAATGCCGCTCGCGGGCGGCACGGATCTGCTCCCCAATATGAAACGGCGGCAACAAGTTCCGCGCACGCTGATGAGCCTCCGTCACATTGAAAGCTTGAACCGCGTCGCACAGAACGATTCCGGCTCCCGGCTTGGCGCCTGCCTCACGCTCTCTGAAATCGTGGCAGACCCCCGCTTTCGAAATGGATTGACCGCTCTGGCACAAGCTGCTTCGCTGGTGGCCACTTCGCAAATCCGCAACATGGCGACGCTTGGCGGAAACATTTGCCTGGACACGCGCTGCAATTACTACGATCAAAGCTACGAGTGGAGAAAATCGATCGATTTCTGTTTGAAAAAAGACGGCACGACTTGCTGGGTCGCGCCGGGAAGCTCCAAGTGTATGGCGGTTTCCTCAACGGACACCGGGCCGGCGCTGATGGCGCTCGGCGCAAGAGTCCGCCTGGTGTCGCGCTCCGGAGAGCGCGAAGTTCTCCTCTCGGACCTGTACAACAACGATGGAATCGATTACATCAAACGCCGGCCGGATGAAATTCTGGCCGAGGTGGTGCTGGATTCTTTGAGCGAATGGAAAAGCACCTACTGGAAGCTCCGGCGCCGAGGCTCGTTTGATTTTCCCGTGTTGTCCGTCGCAGCGGCCGCACGCCTCTCCAAAGCGAACGTGGTCGAGGACGCTCGCATTGTGGTCGGCTCCGCTGCCTGCCGTCCTCTTGCCGCCACAGAGGCGGCAAAATCGCTCCTAGGACGCTCCTTAAATCAGTCTTCCATCGAAGAAGCCGCCGCACTCGCCGCTCGAACCGCCAAACCTCTCGACAACACCGATTTCGACATGACCTGGCGGAAAAAGGTGACCGCCGAATTTGTGACCTATGCGCTCCGCGAACTGCGTGGGGATGATGTAAGCGCCGAGCGCGAGAGCTTCACACGCTATTCGTTCGAATAATCGCAGGAGACGCTTGGCATCCGCGATTCTCCGGCTTTTTCCGATTCCGCAAGAACCTGATATCCTCCAAGCTCTTTCCTGTTGCAATGACATTGGAGCTGCATGCCCCATCGGGCCACGGACAAACACAGATATGACCTCGGAACGAGGCTTTTATGGCTGGAAACTGGTTTTCATTCTCTGGCTTCTGGATTTCCTCAACATGGGATTTCCCCTTTACGGCGGCGCGGTCATCAACACCTACATGCTGAAGGAAATTCCCATGAGCCGCAGCTCCTTCGGGTTGGGATTCACACTCTTGAATCTCTTTGTAGGCATTCCTTCCATACTTGTTGGAGCGTCCATTGTTCGCTGGGGCATTCGCAAGACATTTGGGATTGGCTCCGCGCTGATTCTTGTTGGAGCGCTGTGGCTTGCCGTGATTACTTCCCAGCCTTGGCATTACTGGGTGGGATTCGGAGTGCTCACGGCAACGGGAATCAGCTTCGGCACGATAATTCCTGCCGCCACAGCTGTTACTCGCTGGTTCAGCCGCTATCGAGGAAGAACGATGGCCGTCACCTTATCCGCGTCGGGATTTGCAGGTTTTTTCGTTGTACCAATGATCAACCGAATTCTGACCGCGAATGGAGGAAATTGGCGGCAGGCATGGGCGATAGTCGCCGGAATATCTGTTTTATCGGCGATTGTGGCGCTCCTGTTTGTGAAAGAGCGTCCCGAAGACCTCGGCCAAGTGGTGGATGGCGGGCCAAGCTTGGCACCATCGGCGAAGTTGATAGCAACAACGGCTCGAGTGACAACATTTCCTTGGGAGCCTCGACAGGCGTACCGGACACACGCGTACTGGATGATTCTCGTCGGCGCCATCGCCTGCCAATTTCCGTTCTTCTTCTTTACGGCCCATTGGCTGCTGCACCTGAAAGGAGTGGGTATTCTCCCTGCCGACGCTGCATTCGCCATGGGTCTCTTCACCCTAGGAGCCGTCTTCGGGCGGCTGATTGGCGGCTGGCTTATGGACGTCATGGAAGGGCGCTACGCTTTCATGTTGGGCTTTTGCTGTTATTTCCTGGGGTCATTCCTGGCTATTCGAGTTTCGCCCGAAGCGCTTTGGATCGCTTTCACCGCCGCGATTCTCTATGGAACGGGATTTGGATGGACCTTCATTTGCCTGACAACCGTCACAGGTCACTACTACGGCCCGGCAGCCTTTCCAAAGGTGAGTGGAATGATGCTGGTGCTCGCCGCTCTCTTTTGCTCCCCGGCCGGCTACCTGGGCGGGAGAATATTTGACCTGTACCACAGCTACAAATTGGCGTTCGAATTGAACATGGCCGTGGCGGCGCTTGGAATCATTGCTCTCTTTTTCGCACGAATGCCGGAGCCGCCGGATCGGAGCATTTCTGCTCATGAATGAGAAGTGGACCACAGCAGTCAATAGAGTTGGCTGGGAGACTAGGATTCGAACCTAGATAGCCAGATCCAGAATCTGGAGTCCTACCGTTGGACGATCTCCCACCCGTCGCGAGAAAAAAACGAACCGCAGCGCATTCCTGACGATCGGGGCGGCCACGATTCTACCTATCTAATTTAATCAGGTTTTCCGCACTCGTCAACCTGGCGGCGCCACGCGTCCCGTGTGGCTGTTATCAGACTTTGGGAATCTTTCCATTCTGGGTCTTGGCCTTCCCGAATTGGAACAACGCACCGAAAGTGCGGGATCGATGTCGAGTGGCGCGCCCACTTACATTCCTGGGCTAATTGTCCGCATTCATTAGATTCTTCAAAGATTAGGCCAGGAAGTGCAATCGAGTAAATTCCCCACAGACGCCTTGGCACAGCGTGTGCTTTCAAACCGAGCGAAGCCGAACAGCTCGCTTCGTTAGGAGGGAAGTATGCGCAGGAGACTGCTGGTGCGAATGATTCTGCTCGCAGCGTTTGTTGGAGGACTGTGTTTAGAGTTGCAAAGGTTGTCGGCGGCGCAGGTGCACACAAACGTGGCGCTCGATTCATCCAGTACTGCCGACAAAAAAAATGCGGTTGAAAATGAGCAAGCTCCCCCCACTCAATCCAAACTGGACGAGATGATCGATCGAATCATCAAGCGAGAACATGACGAGATTACAGCATTCGATCTGTACACCCCGATCATCGAAACCTACATTCAGGAAGTAAAAATCCGCCGGTTGACAGGCGCGGTGCCAAAGTCGGACTACTACTTTCTCGGCCAGCCGGATCTCCGAGGGCGTCTCAAAGTTCACTCGATGACTGTGAGCAGCAGGAAGGGCTCACTCATGTGGTCTTTCGACCCTGCTGGATTCTTGCAGATGATCTACGTCGATCGAGGGCATTTCGACAGGGCCCACTACAAGTTTGCCTATGCGAAGCGTGAATTCTTGGGAGAGGTGAGGTGCATCGCTTTTGATGTATTCCCTAAGCCGAACGCTCGGGGCGTCCGCTTTGTCGGGCGGATCTGGGTCGAGGATCAAGATTTTACGATCGTGCATATCAGCGGGACCTATACTCCGGCAATTCATTTCTCGTGGAAACGCTTTGAAGACGAATACTACGTGCACTTCGATTCCTGGCGCACCAACGTGAAATCCGGGCTGTGACTGCCAAGTTATGTTTACAGCCAGGAGCTCAACCGGTCCACGCTCTTTGCCAATCCCAGCTACAAGTCTTCGACACACCTCTGGGGCTACAAATTTAAGCCGGGTACGCGGGAGGAAGAATTGAACAGGCTGCTCGTGGAATCCGAGAGCCCAATCAAGGACGAAGCCGCACAACATGACCGCTCTCCGCTGGAAGCGCAGCGCGAATGGAGACATGAGGCGGAGAACTATGCGCTCGAACTCCTAGAGAAGAGCGGGTTGCTCGCTCCGGCGGGCGAAGCAGATAAGGTCTTTAACACCATAGTGAACAACCTGGAGATTACCAACAACTTCGATGAGCAAATTGATTTGCGGTGTCGGGTACTACTCACCGGCAATCTGGAAATGTTTTCGGTTGGCAACACCATCGTGCTGAGCCGCGGGCTAATCGACGTCGTGCCCAACGAAGAGACCCTGGCCGCCTTGCTGGCGCATGGGATGGCCGATGCTTTGCTCCCCAAGCCGTATCAAGATCAGTACGCATTCAGCGATATCTTGCGGCTGTCACCCACGGAGGTACTGAAACGGCTTTCTTTCGAGCTAGAGAAAATGGAAACCGCCGAGAACACCCGGAAGGCAATGGAGCTTCTGAAAGAGTCCCCCTGCGCATCCAATCTGGGTAACGCAGGACTTTTCCTGAAACAACTGCACTCGCAAGCAAAGGAACTGAAGCAATTGATCAGTCCTCAGCTTGGAAATGAGATCCCGTTCGCGTCGGAGTTACTCCAGGCGGCGCCGGTGCTGCAGCCCGGCAACAAGAGCCAGATCATCGCGCTACCCTTGGGGTCGAGACTCAAAATCGATCCTTGGAACGCCGGAGTTAGTTTGATGAAGTCCAAGCCGACGGCGCTAACGTCTGCGCGCGATAAAATGCCGTTCGAGGTGACGCCCTTGGTGCCCTACCTGACGAGGTACGTGGAAGTCACGGACGCTCAGGCCGAATCGAAACGGCGGTTGCTTTCAATCAATGAAGTCGAGCGGCGGGTAGCCTCGCAATGGCGCCGCGCCTTGGCCCTGTCGTATCAGCCAGATGCCCAAGAGTGTTAAAGGATGCGGCGACTATCTCCCGGAAGTAGAATCTGGGGCACTTGCGTGAACTTCCATTTTTTCGAACTTGGCTGCTGGTCGAACACCCAAACCAGATCAAATCGCGATCCGGGCCATCTCTGCGGAGAGCTTTTGCGATCACCCAGGATCAGATTCGCTAGGTCGATGATGGCATTGTGTTCCCAGGCGATGAGCACGTTGGATCCGGAGCGCAGGACCTCCTGCAACAGCTTGTTTTCTTCGCCCTTGGAATGGCTCTTATTGACGCGTTTTCCCAAGGACTGTGCGACCGCGAGAACGGTATGCTCGGAGCGCTTGCTCTTAACGTGGCCTGAGGGCGCGGAAGCGAAGATTGTGTCCGGCTTCGCCAAAGACGGATGAGCAAACTTGCCATTCAACGGATTGAAGAAACGCGCGAGCGCGCCGCAGCGTTGCCAGCCCCTCGGGGAGAGTTCGTTCTTGCTGGTCTTGCCTCTTGGGCTTACCCCGCGGATGGAATCGCGTTTGTCCGGCTTTTCCCCGTGGCGGATAACCATAATTTTCTTTGCCATGGCGTCTTCCCGGAACTCTACTTTGCGTCTCTTCACCAAAAAGGAGAACCACTCCAAGAATCTAGTTTGTCTTACAGTTTTGGGCGCCGCGGATTTCCTCAATCCGTTTGAGGAATGTGCTGGTCCATTCTTCAAGCGCCGCGCTTTCCGCATCCGCGGAGCCGCTCTCGCGCAATCTGCGCAACTGTTTCTGATCCATGATCTGAAATCTCGCCGTCCGGAAGATGGTCTTGACGGTCTGCGCATCCAGACGTGAAAGCCGTTGAATCAGCAAATCCTGTGCCTCTTTAAGGACGTGCTCGTCGCCTCCGAGCGTTGCCCGGAGTTGACACGTTGCCGTGTTAAGGAAAACGGCCTGAGCCTGCCAATCGCTGAAACTTCCACGAGGATTGGTGCCCAGGAAGTTGAGGGCCCCTTTCGCCTTGCCGAACGTCGAGCCGAGATCCTGGACGAAAATCATGGGCCGCTTGCAGGTCTTGGCATGGCCAGGCGTTTTGGGATCCCATTCGGCGCAAACCAGCCGATTCTGCACGTCAATCGCGTTGTGGTAGTGGAAGAGCCCGAGGGCAAGCCGGTAGGCATCGTATTCCACTCTTTGCTGGTGCGTCCATTCCCCGTCGGAATAGAACCTGGCCGCATCGGTCCACGACCAAGTCGAGTCATTCTCAGGATCGATCTCGTCCCAAGAAGTCTCTCGTTCAGCGCTCACTATTTTGAAAACGACTGGTGCGTCTTTCAGCGAGGCCTTATTGTCCTGCAGGTTACTGCCGAAGGGATCGGCCGTGCATCCGATACAAGCAGCCGACCCGACGGGGTACACGTGGTCGGCAGGAAGGCCTAGCACCCACATGATCCGGCTGGCCGCGACCTCCGTAAACACCTCGTTGTACCGGATGTTGTGATTTGGGTGCGGCGGCTTGAGATATTTCACCTTGAAATGGTCGGCCTTGATCTCATGTTCGTTGTTGGTGTCGTTCCTGGCAAAGAGAGAAGCAGATTTCTCGCGTCCATTGGTTTTGATCGCCACTCTGACGTCGTCAACGTGGATCGTTTCTCCCTTTCGGCTGAAAAATCCTCCGTCCTGCGTCATGTGCCAGCATTGAAACTTCATGCTTTCGCCCTTGATAGCTTTGAAGGCATAGTGCGGCCGGAAGTAGCAGGCGATATTGTCCGACTCAGTAAAATAGGCAAAGCGGCTCTTCTCCGGCTGACCAGCGTCGAAGTCGGGCCCATTGGCTAACTGCTCGGTGGACAAGGCAGGCTGGTCAAGCAGAATGCTCGCCGTTCGAACGCATGGGAGCTTCTGCCCCTTCTTCATGTTATCGGGCACTTCGCACACGCTGGTCTGCGCGCTGGCGTTCATGGCGGCAAAAAAGGAGAAAGACATAAGAATTAATGATCGGAGCATCGTTGCCTCCCTGCTTAATCTTTCCACGGATTCAGCCATGAAGGCCCACTCAGAAAGGCTTGGCCGAGCAATTGTTGGGCACAGCAGGCAAACCCATCGGATTATCGATTGTTGCCACGTCCGCCGGTTTGGTCTTCCAGCGGCACCGCCCGCTGGCGAGCTCTTCCCGCTTTTGTTTGAAGGCTTCGACCCACTGCTTCAGGATGGAAGCTTCATCCATCCCTTGTCTGAAGGTTCCATCGCCGTTGTGATATTCCGGCATCTCCGCAATCCGCGCGCTCCTGAACAGATCTTCAATCTGCCGATCGGTGAGCTGGCAGAGCAGCCCCGCGGTGAAGCGCCGACCCTCTTCGCTGATCGTCGGGTCAGAGAGGCCATCCTGCGCTGTCAGGCTCTTGCGCAGCTGGGCCTGGCAGACCGGACAATCGGCTTCGGCCATGCCTGGCTTTCCCGTCTTCCTCCAGAGTTTATTTCCGGACCATTGAGAGAGATTCACTTTCGCGGCGCTGTTGCTCGTAAACCAGCCGCCGCCTCCGAACGAGGCGCCCACGTCCTGCACGATCATGCGTGATTCGCCGCAAGTTGTGGTGGGGGGATGAGTGGTGTCATCTACCTTCACTTTCTTGCAGACCAGCCGCTGTTGCGGGGGTTTGTTGTCGCTGTGTTGGATAAACGCACCCATCAGTTTGAGGCCGTCTTTCTCGTAGCTGGGGCGGCCGTTGTACTCCTCGAATTCTTTCCAGCTCCAGCCTTGCTCGGGCTTTCCGACTTCGTACATCTTGTGCCCGTCGAACTTTCTCACGATGGTTGCGGCGTTAAACGTCCGCGTTTCCTTCGATCCGGAACCGGATTCGGGATCCTCTGGGCAGTTGTGACACTCCACCCGCACGGGGAACCAAGAGTCGGCGTAAAAACCCAGCGCCCAGAAAAGTCGCGTCGCAACAACCTCCGCGTATACCTCCTTATTGTTTGCTCCAAATTTCACTTTGACGGGCTCTTCGTCCATGTCCGCCGTAAGAACCTGCGCTTGTCCGTTTGCGCCTTCGACGCGCGTGATTTTGCAGGAAAACTTTGGAGTTTTTCCACCCATCTGGGAACCAGGCTTGTCGAAGTCGCAGGTCACCTTGTCGTTGAAATGAAATTGAAACTGTTTCTTGTTTTGCTCGGGCCCCTGCGTGATGTCAGCGTCTCTCACGACCTTCGGAGTGAAGATGAGTGCCGCCCGGATCGCTTCAATCCGGTCCTTCGGGGTGTAAAACTCCTTTTCCACTTTCTCGCTGGAGGTTTGCGGCTCGCCCGAATCCTGGGCTTGGCACTTTGGGCCAATAGCGGCGATCAGGACGAGCGTGATGATTGGGACGTGCCGGGTCACTGTACACCTCCCTGAGATAGCTAGGGTTGACCAAGCTTGGGAAGCACAACTCACCGTACCCTCCTTCGATTTTGCACCAAAATTTGGTGCAATTCCTGTTACTACATGGTGTCACTCCCGGGGAAATCGTTTCTCCTATAAGACTTGTATGACAAAGGAAAGCCGAAAATAATCGACCACGTCGCGCAAACCCGTTTGTCAGAGAAAAAGGTCGAACGAGAAGGCATCGGCGTACGCATGACGATAAACAAACCGGTGTGGCGCGCCCGGGGAGACTCGAACTCCCGACCCTCTGCTTAGAAGCTAGAGCACCAGGCTTTATCCTCTGCTGCCAAGTTTTAATAAGCTTTACTATTTTCAATGACTTAGGCTATACTCTACCTAAGAAAGTAAAACCTATTAAAGTCTGTTTTACCTGGTTTTACCTTCCGGAGGGAGCACGTGAGTAAAACCAATTTTACCGTAAAGTATCTTGAATCTCTGAGACCCAAAGAGAAGCGATACAACGTACTGGATGCGGACACGCGCGGCCTGGGCATCTGCGTCTTTCCCTCCGGCGCCAAAAGTTTCTACCACGTCCGCAAGGTTCAGGGCTGGCCGCAACGAAC
>WNFL01448530.1_pt1 | contig 70502 bp, 63 predicted proteins | sample 5400361 | NCBI WGS metagenome assembly WNFL01 (sample SAMN13153351, study PRJNA577476) | soil metagenome | isolation source: 40 cm soil on Douglas fir-dominated hillslope | place: USA:California | collected 2013-09-17 | reverse complement strand
GCGGTGCTGGCCGCGATCCACGCGGGGACGCAGGAGGAGATCCGCCTGCGCGCGGCCATGATGGCCTCGGTGGACGAGGGCGTCGGGATGCTGCTCGAGGCGCTCGAGCGCACCGGGCAGCTCGACCGCACCTGCATCCTCTTCCTGGGCGACAACGGCTACTTCTTCGGCGAGCACGCGCTGGGACCGGAGCGGCGCTTCGCCTACGAGGAAGGGATCCGCTCACCGTTCCTGGTGCGCTACCCCCCGCTGATTCCCGCGGGCAGCCGGCCCGATGCCTTGGTGCTGGCGCTCGACATCGCGCCCACGATGCTCGCCCTGGCCGGCGGCGCGCCGGGCCCGCAGGTGCAGGGGCGCTCGCTGGTCCCGCTGCTGGGCGGCCAGCGCCCGGCCGACTGGCGCACCTCGTTCCTCGTCGAGTACTGGAGCGAGAACGCGATGCCCTGGCTGGTGGGGATGACCTACAAGGCGGTGCGCACCGAGCGCGCCAAGCTCATCCACTGGGTCAACCGCGACGGGGTGGACGAGCTCTACGATCTCGCCGCCGATCCCTACGAGCTGCGCAACCTCCACGACGACCCGGCGCGCGCGGCGGAGCGGGACGCGCTGCGGCGCGAGCTCGCGCGGCTGGTGGCCGAGGCGCTCGGGCTCTGACCGGTCAGCGGCCGCCCGAGGCCGCGGGCGCGCCCGGGTAGCTGACCGCGAGCCCCGCGCCCGCGTCGCTCTGGATGCCGTAGGGCGGGATCGGGTAGCGGAGGCCGTTCTTGCTGAGCGCGGCCAGGCCCTCGACGACCTTGGGCAGGAAGCGCGGCGGGATCGCCATCAGGAGCTCGTCGTCGGCCACGCCCCCGTAGCGACGCTCCGCGTAGCAGGGGATGGTCAGCGCGGGCTCGCCGGTCTTGAGCGCCTTGCCCCAGGAATCCGCGCAGGCCGACTCGCCCACCGAGGTGAACGACATCTTCTTGTAGCCGATCCACTGCAGCCCGTTGATGAAGAAGATCATCTGCCCCGGGGTGCCGTAGATGAGGCAGATGTCCGGCGGATCGAGGCGCCCGGAGGTGAGCGGGGCCACCGCCATCGCGCGATAGCGCCCGTGGGGTACGCAGTCCATCGCGTGCTGGTGGAGGCTCGCGTCCTCCTGGGTCTTGAACCACACGCCCGCCATGCGCTTGCCGGAGAGCCACTCCTCGTCCTGGGGGTGCAGGCCGATGACCGCGCCGCACTGGGCGCCGATGAGATCCGCCATCGTGATGCCGACCGTCCAGCCGAGCTGGCGCGCCTGGGCCACGATCTGATCGGTGGTGTGCTTGCTCTTGGGCCGGCGGATCTTCGGGATCGCCTCCATCTCCTCGACGGTCTCGAAGAGCTTCATGCCGATGGGGATGGAGCGGAGGCGCAGGTACTGGTTGAGGCCGTTGACGATGGCGTCCCAATCGTAGATCTCAGCGGTCATAGCGTTCTCCGACCCCTTCCACCCTCTCCCCACTGGGGAGAGGGCAGGGTGAGGGGCGTCAGGGGTCTCATGTCAGCGCGCGCCGGAGCTGGCCCAGATGGTTGTCGTCGTGGCCGGCGAGGCTGGCCACCCATTCTCCCAGCTCCATGCGGCCACGCGCGAGGTGGATGCCGCCCCGTTGCCATTGCCCGGGTTCGAGGCCGTCGAGCAGGCCGATCACCTCCCGCCGGCGCCGGCCGAACGCCTGGAGCGCCTCGCGCCCGTCGCTGCGCGAGTACTGACGCTCCTCGGCCCACCGGTCCGGATCGAGCGGATGGCCGATCGCGCCGCCGATGCCCCAGCGCGCCAGCGCCTCCGGGGTCGCGCTCAGCGTGAGGATCGGCGGCTCCTCCACCGTGAGGATGGTCTGGAAGCGGACCAGGAAGAGCTCCTCCACGTCCCGCAGGTGGCACACGATCTCCTTCGGGGCCCAGCTCCGCGCGTCGGGCCGCCGCGACAGGGCGCGGTCGTCCTTTCCGTCCAGCAGGCGGGCCACCTCGTCGGGCGTGCTCCGGAGCCGGGCGACCCGATCGCCGACGGGGCGGGTGAGGTATTCCTCCATGGACGGCATGGCGATCGCCTGGCCCGCGCCTACGGCTTGAACTCCTGGTCGAGGATCTCGGTGATGAAGCGGTCGAGCGAGACCGGGTAGAAGCGGACATTGGGGGCGAGGATCACGCCGGTATTGATGACCTCGCGCTGGGCGAGCTCGTCGAGGGCCCGCTCGACCTGGGCCTGCGGGTTGCGGTCCCAGCGCTGGATCTTGAGATCCTCGCTCTCCAGCGTCACCTGGTGGCGATTGGAGTAGGCGAAGGAGAAGACCCGCGCGATCAGGGCCTCGTCCATCAGCTCGCTCTCCTTGAAGAGGTCGCCGTAGGTCTGGCCGGCGCGCCCGGGAGCGAGGACCAGGCGCGGCGACACCTTGATCTTGCCGCGGATCTCCACCGACGAGGCGGGCTTCGCCTCCTGCGGGCCCACCAGGATGTAGGGCAGCACGTGGTAGCCCGCGATGATGCCGGCCACCGGCTTGCGCAGGATCTCGGTGGTCTCGAAGAGGTGCTTGAGGAACTCCGGGTCGTGCTGCTCGCCGAACATGAGCGCCCGCTAGCCGCGGAACACGGAGACTTCCATGCAGTCGAAGCCGAAGTCGTGCTCGCGGCTCTGGTAGTGTCCGCCCGCGCGCACGTGGTCGAGGTAGGCCTTCACGTCCCGCCGGAACATGCCGGTGTTGTCGGCCACGATCAGGGCGCCCTTGACCAGCCGCGGCTCCACCGCGCGCAGGTAGTCGAGGTAGTCCTCCTTCTTGGCGTCGATCAGGAGGAAGTCCACCGGGCCGCGCAGCAGCGGCAGCACCCGGAGCGCGTCGCCCACCACCACCTTCACGCGCTTGCCGAGTCCCGCGGCCGCCGCGTTGTATTCCACGAACTTGGCCAGGTAGGGATTCTGTTCCACGCACGTGAGTCGCCCGCCGCGGGGCAGGTGGCCGGCCACCAGGATGGCGGAGTAGCCGAAGAGCGAGCCGACCTCGATGCCGCGCCGGGGCTGGTGCTTGAGCAGGAGGCGGCGCAGCACGCGCCCCTTCTCCCGGCCGATGACCGGGAGGGTCCACTCGGTGACGGCGCGGTCCATCAATCGGAGCATTCGCGTCGCGGTCTTGGTCATGAGCGGGCCAGAGTGCGGTTGCGGTCCATCAATCGGAGCATTCGGGTCGCGGTCTTGGTCATGCGCGCGCGGGGATGCGCTCGCGGACTCCGTCGGGGAGCGGATAGCGGCGGTCCCACTTGCCCGCCTTGACGAGCTGCCCGGGCAGGCCGCGGCCCACGATCGCCTGCACGCGCTTCGACGTCTCGATCAGCGCGTCGAGGTCCACGCCGGTCTCCACCCCCATCGCGTGCAGGCAGTGGATCAGGTCCTCGCTGCACACGTTGCCGGAGGCGCCGGGCGCGAAGGGGCAGCCGCCGAGCCCGCCGATGGAGGCGTCGAAATTCGTGACCCCGTATTCCATCGCGGCCAGGATGTTGGGGATCGCCATCGCCCGGGTGTCGTGGGTGTGGAGCGTCCACTCGACGCCGGGGAAGCGCGGCACCAGGCGCTCGAGCACCCGCCCGACCTGCGCGGGATTGGCCATGCCGGTGGTGTCGGCGAGGCCGATGCCACGCGCGCCCATGCCGACGAGGCGCGCGACCACCGATTCGAGATGGCCGACCGGCACGTCTCCCTCGAACGGGCAGCCGAAGGAGCAGGAGATGCCGGCGACCACCGGCACGCCCGCCCGCCGGGCCACCTCCGCGACCGCGGCGAGCTTGGTGAGCGACTCCGCGATGGTCATGTTCACGTTGGCGAGGTTGTGGCTCTCGCTCGCCGAGACCACGGTGTGGATCTCGTCCACTCGCGCGTCCACCGCCCGCACCGCGCCCTTGTCGTTGGGCACCAGCGCCGAGTAGGTGGTGCCGGGGCGCCGGGTGATCGCGGCCATGACCTCGGCGGCGTCGCGGAGCTGGGGGATCGCCTTGGGCGAGACGAACGAGGTCACCTCGATGCGGGGCAGGCCCGCCGCGGCCAACCGGTTCACCACCTCGATCTTCTGGTCCGTCGGGATGAACGCGGGCTCGATCTGGAACCCGTCCCGCGTCCCCACCTCGCAGATCGTCACGCGTGTCGGCAGCTTCATCGTGTCGTCTCCTGTGTCGCTTCCCACTCGTCCCTGAGGATCTCACCCACCCACGCGTCGTGCCAGCGACCGTCCACGAAGTAGTGGTGGCGCAGCACCCCGGCCTGGCGATACCCGGCCCGCTCGAGGCCCCGGCGGCTCGGCGCGTTGGCGAGCACGACCCGGGTGGTGACCGTCTCGAGCCCCAGCTCGCGGAAGGCGTAGCGGGTGCGCAGCCGCATGGCCTCGCCCGCGTACCCCTTGCCCCACTCGTCCTTCTCGCCGATCACGGTGCCGCTCTCCGCGCGGCGGTTGCGCCACTCGATGTGCTCGAGCGCCGCGTTGCCGATCAGCCGCCCGTTGTCCTTGAGCACGATCGCCCACATCACCTGGCTCGGATCGTTGCCTACCCGCTCGAGCCATTCCTCCTCCCACTTCGTGGTGAAGGGGAAGCGGTAGAGCAGGTAGCGCGTCACCTCCATGTCCGCGAACCACCGCTGGTAGGCCGAGAAATACTCCGGCCGCGGCGGCTCGAGCCGGACGCGCTCGCCCTCGAGGATCGGGCCCAGCATGCCTCAGTAGGACCGGGGCATGCCGAGGACGTGCTCCCCGACGTAGGCGATGACCAGGTTGTTGTTGATCGGGGCCGCCCGGTAGAGGCGCGACTCGCGGAACTTGCGCTCGATGTCGTACTCCTCCGCGAAGCCGTAGCCGCCGTGGCAGTCGATGCACGCGTTGCCCGCCTCGATCGCCGCTTCGGAGGCCAGGTACTTGGCCATGTTCGCCTCGGGGCCGCACGGGATGCCCGCGTCGAACATGCGGGCCGCCTTGGTGCGCATGAGGTCGGCGGCCTCGATGTTCACGTGCGCCTTGGCGATCGGGAACTGCACGCCCTGGTTGGCCCCGATCGGCCGGCCGAAGATCACCCGCTGGCCCGCGTAGGCCACCGCCTTCTCGGTGAACCAGCGCGCGTCGCCCAGGGAGTCGGAGGCGACCAGGATGCGCTCGGCGTTCATGCCGTCGAGGATGTAGGAGAAGCCCTTCCCTTCCTGGCCGATCAGGGCGGTGGCCGGGATCTCCATGTTGTCGAAGAAGAGCGCGTTGGTGGAGTGGTTCATCATCATCCGGAGCGGGCGCACGTCGAGCCCCTTGCCCTTCAGCTCGCGGATGTCGATGAGGAAGACGCTGAGGCCGTCCGTCTTCTTCTTGACCTGGTCCACCGGGGTGGTGCGGGCGAGCAGCAGCATGAGGTCCGACTGCAGCACGCGCGAGATGAACATCTTCTGGCCGTTGACCACGTAGCGGTCGCCCTTGCGCACCGCGGTGGTCTGGAGCTTCGTGGTATCCGAGCCCGCGTTCGGCTCGGTCACCCCGAAGGCCTGCAGGCGCAGCTCGCCCGCCGCGATCTTCGGCAGGTACTCGCGCTTCTGCGCCTCGGTGCCGTGCCGCAGGACGGTGCCCATGATGTACATCTGGGCGTGGCAGGCCGCCGGATTGCCGCCCGCCCGCCCGATCTCCTCGAGGATCAGGGCGGCCTCCATGATGCCGAGCCCGCCGCCGCCGTACTCCTCGGGGATGAGCACCGCGAGGTAGCCGGCCTTGGTCAGCTCGCTGACGAAGGCCTCCGGGTACTCGCGCTTGGCGTCGAGCTCGCGCCAGTACTCCGACGGGTACTGCTTGCAGAGGTCGTAGACCGCGGCCTTCAGGGCGCGCTGCTCATCGGTCAGCGTGAACGTCATGTCTGCCATGCTCATCTCCCGGTGAACCGCGGCTTGCGCTTCTCGTTGAAGGCGCGAACGCCTTCCAGCCGGTCGTCGGTGGTGACCGTGTTGTTGTAGGCCTCGATGGCCAGGATCATGCCGGTCTCCAGGTCGGTCTCGCCGCCCCGGTTGACCGCCTTCTTGGCCTGGCGCACCGCGAAGGGGCCATTGTCCGCGATGGTCGCGGCGATCTCGAGCGCCCGGGCCCGCGCCTGGCCGGCGGGGACCACGTGGTTGACGAGCCCGATGGCCTTGGCCTCGCGGGCGTCCACGCGGCGGCCGGTGAAGATCATCTCCTTGGCCATCGGCGCGCCCAGGATGCGGGGCAGGAGCTGGGTCCCACCGATGCCCGGGAAGATGCCGCGCGTGACCTCGGGGACCGCGAACACCGCGGTCTCCCCGCAGACCACGAAGTCGGAGAGCACGGCCAGCTCGCAGCCGCCGCCCATCGCGAAGCCCTCGACCGCCGCGATGACCGGCACCGGGCAGTGGAGCACGCGCGCGGCCGCCGCCTCGAAGACCACGTGCTGGGCGCGCCAGGTCTCGTCGGTCATGCCCTCGCGCTCCTTGAGGTCGCCACCCACGCAGAAGGCCTTGGTGCCCGCGCCGGTGAAGACCACCGCGCGCACCGCGCGGTCGCGGTGGAGCTCCTCGAAGCAGCGCAGCAGGTCCTCGCCCATCATGGTGTTCATCGCGTTGAGCGCCTCGGGCCGGTTCAGCTCCACCGTGACCACGTAGCCGTCGGCGGAGGCGGCGACGTTCAGGGTCTTATAGCTGGATGACATGGCGCTCCACGAGCCCCCGGATGGCCGCGTCGTCGTAGCCCAGCTCGGCCAGCACCTCGGCCGAGTGCTCCCCGAGCAGGGGCGGCACGCGCGCGGCGGGCGGGCGCTCGCCGTCCCACTTGATCGGCAGGGCCACCGCGCGGTAGTCGGGCAGGCGCGGATGCTTCACCGCCGGCAGCATGCCGCTGGCCTCGGTCTGCGGCTCGGTGGCGACCTGGTCCATGGTGGACACGCGCGCCGACGGCACCCCGGCCCGCTGCAGCCGGCCCAGCAGCTCCTCCGCGGTCATGGCGCGGGTGACCGCGGCCAGCGCGGCCTGCAGCGCCACGCGGTGCTCGACCCGCCGCGGGTTGTCCACGAAGCGCGGGTCGCGGGCCAGGTCCGGCACCGCGAGCGCGGTGGCCGCCTTCACGAAGAGCGCGTCGGAGCCGGCCGCGATCATGACCCAGCCGTCCACGACCGGGAAGGCCTCGTAGGGCACGATCATCGCGGTGCCCGAGCCCTGCGGCCGCGGGACCTCGCCGGTGGCGAAGTAGTGGCTCATCTGGAAGACCGACCAGGCGAGCGCGGTGTCGAAGAGCGCGGTGGTCACTTCCCCGCCGCGGCCGGTACGGTCGCGCTCGCGCAGGGCGGCCAGGATGCCCATGACCGCCCACATGCCGGTGCCCATGTCCACCACCGAGACCGGCACGCGCGCGGGCGGCTGGTCCGGATGGCCGTTGATGGACATGATGCCGCCGTAGGCCTGCATCAGCGGGTCGTAGCCGGGGCGGTCCTTGAGCGGGCCCTCGGTGCCGAAGGCGGTGACCGAGCAATAGACCAGCCGCGGGTTGAGCGCGGCGGCGCGCGCGTAGCCCAGCCCCAGCTCCTCCGCGGCGCCGGCCCGCAGCGACTGCACGAACACGTCGGCGCGGCCGAGGAGGCGCTCGACCACCGCGCGCCCCTCGTCGGCCTTGAGATCGACCGAGAGGCTCCGCTTGTTGCGGTTGACGCTCATGAAGGTGGCGCTCTCCTGGCCCCAGAAGGGCGGCCCCCAGGCGCGCGCGTCGTCGCCACGGCCGGTGCGCTCCACCTTCACGATCTCCGCGCCGAGATCGCCCAGGATCTGGGTGCAGTACGGGCCCGCCACGTTCTGGGTGAGATCGGCGACGAGGAGGCCGGCGAGGGGCGCGTGCATGGGGGACTGATTATAGCCCGATCACGACCCCCACCTAGACGGTCGCCCGTACCCCTCGTGGTACGTCTCCAGCGCCCGGTTGGCGTCCATCACCGTCTCGAGCCGCTCGACCACGTCGGCCTCGGTGTAGAACACCGCGCCCTCCGCGGCCTGCTTCCAGTAGGCGCCGTCGGCGGGGCCGGCCCGGTCCACTCGCGGCACCCCGGCGGACGCGGTCGCGTCACCGCCACCGGCCGGCTGGCCAGGCGCAAGAGCTCGGTCATGCGTCGGCCCGCGGTCCGTGCCTCCATGAGTGTGCTCCTCAGGGCACCCGGGCGCGGAAGGTGAACGCCACCCGCACCTCGTTGCCGATCGGGTTCACGAACGAGTTGTAGTTGATCCCGTACTCGCCGCGGTTGACGATGAACTCGCCGCTCGCCACCAGGGCGGTGTTGGTGATCTGCACGTCGATCGGCACCGCGATCTCGCGGGTCACCCCGTGCATGGTCAGCCGGCCGACCACGGTCGCCCGGCGGCCCGCCGCCTCCACCCGCAGGCTCTGGAAGACCACGGTCGGGAAGCGATCCACGTCGAAGAAGTCGGAGCTGCGCAGGTGCTTGTCGCGCATCTCGATGCCGGTGTCGAGCGACGGCGCGTCGATGGTGAGGTTGATGCGCCCGCTCGTGAGGACCGTGGGGTCCACCATCACGTCGCCGCTGAAGCGCGAGAACCGCCCGTCCGCGTTCATCAGCCGCGAGGTCGCGCGGAACGTGATCTCGCTGGCCTCGGGCTGGATGCGGAAGCGGAGCGACTGCGCGTCCGCCCCGCGAGGCGCCACGAGCGCGGCCCAGATGACCACGGCAACGGTGAGCGCGGTCATGGTCCATCCGGTCCGAGATGGTCGCGGCACGGGGCCTAGTATCGCTCATCCGTCGAGGCGCGCGACGGCACAAATCCGGCCGAGACGGGAACGCGGTGGTGTAGGCTCGCGCCAGATCATGTTTGCCGCGGGAATCGCCGTCGGTCTGATCCTGTCCGTGGTCGCGATCGTCATGGCGCTCGTCGCCCTGAGCGCGGCGCGCGCGCGCCGGTCCGCCGATTCGGAGGAGCGGGTGGCCGCGCTCGAGGAGCGCGTGCGCGGGCTGGTCTATCGCGTGTGGCAGCTCGAGGGCGGGCCGCACGCGGAGACGCCGCGCGAGAGCCCGCCCGCGGCGGACCCCGCGGCGTACGTCGAGATCGCGCCCGCGCCGCCGCCGGTGGAGCTCGCGCCGCCCCTGGAGGCGCCGGCCCCGGACGCGCCGGTCTGGGGCGCGCCGGGCCCGGTCCCGCCCGCGCCGCCGCGCCGCGGGCTCGATCTCGAGCAGCGCATCGGCGCGCGCTGGGCCACGTGGGTCGGCATCGTCGCCATCCTGGTCGGGGTCGCTCTGTTCCTCAAGTGGGCCTTCGACAGCGCGCTCCTCGGGCCCGCCGCGCGGGTGGCGCTCGGTCTGGTCGCGGGCCTCGTCATGCTGGGAGGCGGGCTGTTCCTGCATCGCCGGCGTGACGTCCCGTATCTCAGCGAGGGTCTGGCCGGCGGCGGCCTGGGCGTGCTGTTCCTCTCCCTCTTCGCGGCGCACGCGCTCTACGGCCTCGTGGGCCCGAAGCCCGCGTTCGTCGCGATGTTCGCGGTCACGCTGCTGGGCACCGCCGTCGCGGTCGTGAGTAGCCGGCTGATCACCGCGGTGCTGGCCGTCCTCGGTGGTCTGCTCACTCCCGTGCTGCTCCAGGTGGACCGGCCCGACGAGCGCAACCTGCTCGCGTACCTGCTCGTGCTCGACGGGCTCGTGCTCTTCGTAGCGCGGTTCCGCACCTGGCTGCAGCTCAACCGGCTGGCGTGGCTCGGCACCGTGCTGCTGCTCCTGCCCGTGCTGGTCCACGAGCCGGAGGCCCCTCGCCCACTCGCGCGGCTGCTCCTGCTCTCGGCCCTGTTCCTGATCTTCCTCGTGGTCCCCCTGTTTCGTGAGCGCGCGGAGGGGCGGCGGACCGAAGGGATCGATCTCACCCTGGTGGTCGCCAACGCGGCGGCCTATTTCTGGGCGGTCTACGTCACGCTCGAAGCCTGGCGCCCGTCGTGGGAGGGAGGCTACGCGCTCGGCCTCGCGGTGCTCTACCGCCTCGTGTCGGCGGACTATGCCTCGCGGGTCCCGGACGACCGGGTCACGGTGGACCTGCACGAGGGCGTCTCGTGGACCTTTCTCACCCTCGCGATGCCGCTGGCGCTGGATGGCCAGTGGGTCACCCTCGCCTGGGCGGTCCAGGGTGTCATGCTGCTGTGGCTCGCCTCGCGATCCCCGGCGCCTGTGGCCGCCTGGGGTGGGCTCGCGGTGCTCCTGCTGGCAGCCGTCCGCGCGGTCGCGCTCGACGACTACTGGTCCGCGGGCGTCAGGCCGGTCTGGAACCGAGCCTTCCTGGTCCACCTCCTGGTGGTGCTCGCCCTCGCCGTCGGGGGCCGCCTGGGCGGACGGGCCCTGGGAGTGCTCGGCGCCGGGCTGACGCCCGCGATTGTGCGGGCCACGCTCTGGGTGGCCGCGGTGGGTACGCTGGCCGTCCAGTTCTGGCGGGAGCCGTCCGGGCACTGGCCGGCGGTCCTGCTGATCGCGGAGCTGGTCGTGGTGGGCGTCATGACCCGGGTGTCCACGTCCCTCGCCTTCGTCGTCGCCACCCCCTTGCTGGCAGGTGTTGTGCTCGCCCGGGTGCTGGGGGCCGATGACGACCTGGCCCGGAGCGCGGCCGGCTCTCTCGTGAGCCTCACGCTCCTGATCCGGGTGGCGGCCTGCCTGGCCGTCGGCCTGGCCGGGGGCGCCTTGACTGGCTCCGCGGCGACTCCAAGGGCGGCCGCGGTCGGCCGGCTGCTCTCGGGGGTGGCCGGCCTTGCCCTCCTCTTCGTGCTCAGCGTGAACTGGACCCGGTACCAGGAGGCCCGGGTGGCATCCGCGCGCGCTGGCGGAAAGAACCACCTCGTCGGCGAGCTCCGGTGGCGGACCCAGGTCGGGCTGTCGCTGCTCTGGACGCTCTACGCGGGGATCGCGCTGGCCTGGGGCTTCCTGCGCTCGAATCCGGCGGTCCGATATGCCGCCCTCGCGCTCTTCGGCCTAACCGTCTTGAAGGTGTTTGCCGTGGACCTCGGGGCCGTCAAGACCGGGTACCGGATCCTCTCGTTCCTCGTCCTGGGCGTCGTCCTGCTCCTGGTCAGCGTGGCCTATCAGAAGCGGCGGCGGCAGAACGTATAGACCGTTCAAATTAGGTTAGAAGGTTATATAGTCGAGCTCGATGGACACCGCGTTCGAGCTCAATGCCGGCCGCCTCTGCCTGGATTTCACCAATACGGTCCGGGCTCGACCGCTCAGCGAGAAGGTCGATCTCATCCCGGGCTACGGGGACCTGCTGTCCTGGGCTCGCCAGGCCACCATCCTCACACCCGGAGAAGCCGCGGCGCTGGCCGAGACGGCGAGCCAGCAACCTCGCGCGGCGGCTGATGCGCTCGCCCAGGCCGTCTCGCTCCGCGAGGCCCTGTACGGGCTCTTCTCGGCGAGGGCCGCGGGCCTGCCCGCTCCCGCGTCCGATCTTCACACCGTCAACAAGGCGATCGGCAAGGCGATGACTCGGGCCGGGCTCAACCCCAGCGCCAGTGGCGGCTTCGAATGGGGCTGGCCGGATGCGCCCCCCGGGGTGGATCGAGTGGCCTGGTGGGTGGCGCGTTCGGCGGCGGAGCTCCTCACTTCAAGGGAGCTGACCGGCGTACGCGAGTGCGCCGGTTACGACTGCGGTCGGTTGTTCATGGACGGGACCAAGAATCGCAGCCGGCGCTGGTGCGACATGGCCAGCTGCGGGAACCGGGCCAAGGGCCGGCGTCACTACGAGCGCCGGAAGGTGAGCCGGTACGAGACTCCGAGCTAGGCAGCAGGGATCGACCCCTTCAGCGCGGGCGCGACCACGGCCAGCAGCTGCTCCGACGAGAAGGGCTTGGCCACCACGAACCGGATGCCGTGGCTCTCGAGCTTCGCCGGTTCGAGCTGGTCGCCGAAGCCCGTGATCAGGCCGAGCGGGGTGTTGGGATAGCCCCCCGGCATGGCCAGGTCGGTCAGGATCAGGTCTACTGTCTCGTTCTCGAGCCGCGCCAGGGCGGTCATGCCGTTCGGCGCCTCAATCACCTGGCAGCCGTTCTCTCGGAGCAGGTCACCGAGCGAGCGGAGGATTTCGACGTTGTCCTCGACCACTAGAACCCGCTTGCCCTGGGGCACTCGCGAGCCGTCCTCGGCCTGCGGGTCGACCGGGAGCACCGACGGGATCGGCAGGTGGATGGTAAACGTGGTGCCCTGGCCCAGGACGCTGTCCACCGCGATCTCACCCCCGTGCCGGGCCATGATGCCCCACACGACCGCCAGCCCGAGGCCATTGCCCTGGGCACCCTTCGTCGTGAAGAATGGCTCGAACACCCGCCGCCGGGTCTCCTCGGACATGCCGCAGCCGCCATCGGCCGCTCGGATCACGACCCGGTCGCCGTCGGTCGTCGCCCCGAAGGTGAACGTCCCTCCCGCGGGCATGGCATCGAGGGCATTGTTCAGCAGATTGAGCAGGGCCTCGCGCAGCTCCTCGGCGGTCCCCGCCACCAGCGGGACCTTCCCTCCCTGGACCCGCACGTCGTAGGCGACGCCGCGGCTCTGCGCCTGGTCGCGCCAGCGGGGTCGGGCCAGCTCCACCACCTCCCGGAGCACTTGCTGGATGTCGACCCGGCCGAAGGGCCGCGTGCTGCGCGTGCGGGTGAACTCCTGGATGCGCCGCACGGTCTGCGCGCCGTCTTGGGCGGCCTGGCGGATCATGGTCAGGCTCTCCGCCACCGGCCTGGCCTGGCCCTGCGCGAGCAGCAGCTCGGTGCGCAGCATGACGATCGCCAGGAGGTTGTTGAAGTCGTGCGCCACCCCCGCGGCCATCTCGCCGAGGGCCCGCAGCCGCTCCACCTGCACGAGCTGGCCCTGGGACTTCTGCACACCTTCCAGGGCGCGCTCCAGCTCCGCGTAGAGGCGCGAGTTTTCGACCGCGATGCCGGCCTGCGCCGCGAACGTGCTGGCGACCGCCACGTCGTCGTCGGAGAACGCGGCGGCCTGGCTGGTCAGCGCGGTGAGCACGCCGACCAGCCGATCGCCGGCGCGTACCGGGACCGCGAGACCCGCCCGCATGCCGAGCTTCGCGGCGGTCTCGCGCGCCGCGGGATCGAGCCATCCGCGCGCACTCAGGTCCATGATGGCGAGCGGCTCGCCGGTGGCCGCGACCCGCCCGATGGGCCCCTGGCCCACCCCGACCTTCTCGGGGAGCAGCGCGTCCGTGCCCTGGCCGCGCATCTCCACGCGCACGAGGCGATCCTCCTCCACCAGGTGGAAGGCGACCGCATCGGACTGCAGGAGGCCGATATAGAGATCGGCGATGCGCCGCTGCACCGTCGCGGGAGGCCAGAGGCGCGTCACCCGCTGGCTCACGTCCACGAGCGCTTCCAGGCGGCCCTGCCGGCGGGTCAGCTCGCGGAAGAGGTTGCTGTTGGCCAGCGCGACCGCGGCCTGGGACGCGAGCGACGCGGCCAGGTTGCGGAAGGGCTCGGGGTAGGGAAGCGCCTCGTGCTCGATCGCCGCGGTCGTGGCGAAGGGGCGGCCGCTCTCTCGCTTGCAGTTGATGAGCGCGAGCACGCCGATCACGTTCCCGTCCGGCGTCTGCATCGGCAGGACCAGCAGCGACTTGGTGCGGTACCCGGCGAGGGCGTCCACCTCCGGGTTGAAGCGGTACGGACGGTCCGCGGGGAGCGCGTAGGCGTCGGCCACGTTGAGGATCTCGCCGGTGAGGGCAACGTGGCCGGCCAGGCTCTCCGGGGTGAGCGGCAGCGCGACCGCGTTGAACTCGACCGGTACGCTGTCGTTCTGGGTCAGCTCGAACCGCAGCCGCCGCGTGCCGTCGCTCGCGCTCTCCACGAGATAGATCGAGCCCGCGTCGCTCCGGGTGATGTTTCGCGCCTTGGTCAGGATCAGCTCGAGCAGGAGCTTGGTGTCGCGCTCGCCCGAGAGCCGGACGCCGATGGCGTTCAGCTCCTCGAGCTGACGGGTGCTCTCCCTGGCCTCCTGCGTGACGCGGGCCTGGTCGCACGCCGCCCGCAGCACGCTGGCCAGCGTGGCGGGCCCGACCGGGAGGGTGAGGGTCACGACGCCGCGCGCGCCAGGCCCGGTGTCGGCGGATTCCGAGAGGACCACCACCGGCACCTGAGCCCGCCGCGCTGAATCCACCACGGCCGTCTCGAGGTCGTCGACCGGGCCGTCGAGGAGCAGCACGCCCGCCTCGTCGGCTGAGAAGGTGGCGGGCTGCCCGGGCTCGAGCAATCGCGGCTCGAGATCATCGGGCAGACCCGCCACCAGTCCCCCGCGGGAGAAGTCCGCGGGGTACCACACGATGCCGCTTTGACGCACAGACTCCGAGCGATCGGTCATGACAGGTCCTTTGATTGGTCTGGTGCTGACCTAGTTTAGTGGTGGCCGCCGAGCAATCCGCCTACCAACCCGCCTACCACTCCGCCGAGTCCACCCACAGCTCCGCCGACGGTGCCGCCGACCCCGCCCGGACCGGCAAGCCCGCCGCCGATCGTTCCGCCGAGCCCGCCGACGGTACCGCCGAGCCCACCGACAGTGCCGCCGAGCCCGCCGACGGTACCGCCGAGCCCGCCGACGGTACCGCCCAGGCCGCCGACGGTGCCGCCGAGCCCGCCGCCGGTACCGCCGCCGAGCCCGGCAACTCCGCCGACCGCACCGCCGAGCCCGCCCACCGTGTTGGTGAGGGTGTTGCCGACTCCGCCCACCGTGTTCGTGAGCGTGTTGCCCAGCGTGCCGACCGTCCCCTGCAGGGTGTCGCCGACGCCTTCGACCAGCCCGCCCACGAGCGTATCGCCGAGGCCGAGCGTGTCCATCAAGCGATCGAGCGTATCCGCAGTGACATCGGTCAGGTTCGTCGCGATGCCGGTCACCCCCTTCACCGTGCCGTTGACGGTGCCCTTCACGTTCTTCAGCACTCCCTGAACGGGCGGGCCACCCGGCACCGGCGGGAGCAGCGCGGTGGCGAGCAGGATCGCTCGGCCCTGCTCGCGGGCCATCAGAGGATTCCTGAACTCATCCGGCGCGTCATTCGTCTGCACCTGCCTGGGCTTCAGGTCCGCGGTCAGCGTGGCGACCGCATCACGCGAGAGCGGGTGCACCGACCCGAGCGTGTTGCCGGCCACCACCACGCTCTGCAGCTCAGCGAGACGGACGGTGGGCTGGAACGGGTCGAGACGGGCGCTCACGTCGAGCGCACCGTGAAACAGGTGAACGCGCGTGGTGGTGACGGGGATCGCCTCGCCGGCCTTGACCGGGTCCACCTCCACCACGAAGACGGTGCCCCGCACGGCGGCGGTCGCGTTGGGGGAGCGGATCTCGATCACCTCGCCCGGGCGCATGCGGCCCTTGACCACCGCGACGCCGATCTTCCCCGACTGCAGGTCCACGGTGACCCTCCCGGCTTCCTCGGTCACGGTGAGGATCGACAGCTCGCGCACCGTGATGAGAGCCTTCCCGCCCAGGAGGACCCGGACCAGCGAGTGTTGCTGGGTGTGGATGCGGTCCCGCACGAAGATCTCGTCGCGCATCTGCAGGGAGACCGGCCGCGCGGCGGCCACGGCGCGGATCAACGTCGCGTCGCCGTTGACGGTGGTGACCACGCCGGCGCTTTCCTCGGACTGGGCGGCGACGACAACCGGCAGGCCCGCGCACAGCAGGGCGGCCGCCATCGCGAAGACTTTCGTTCCGGACCTCATCGTGTTTGCTCCCTCTCACCGGCGCAAGGTGGACGCGTCGAGCCAGTGTCGACCAGGGGGAGCAAGGCAAATGCCAGGCGGACACTTCGCGGTAAACAATGAAAATCACTCACCGGATGGTGTCAGCCGGCCGACGCGACACTCTTGACACTCGCAAGAATCGGCAGGGGAAGCGACGAGATCAGAATGCATTTCGTGCTCATCGGCGGTGTTTCCAGAGTGACGCGCGGCCCGCGCCGCCCGCCATCCCGGCGATCAGCGCGAGCCGGTGAGCTGCTGGCGGGCCAGCACCGCGCCGGCCGCGAGCGCCCGCACCTTCTGGTTGCACATGTAGCGGGGAGACCACCCGAAGCCGCAGTCGGGATTCACGTAGAGCTTCTCGGGGCGGCAGACCGTCAGCACCCGCCGGATGCGGGCGGCCACGTCCTCCGGGCTCTCGGGATTGAAGCCCTTCACGTCGATGACCCCGGCCCCCAGCTCGCGATCCTGGCCGTACTCCTTCCAGAGATCGAGCTCGGAGAGCTCCCGGCCCGCGAACTCGAGCACGAGCTGCTCGGCCCGGGCCTTCAGCACACCGGGGAAGTACGGCCGGTAGGAGCGGTCGAACCGGGAGCGGCCGAAGCGGTTCCCGAAGCAGATGTGGAAGCCGAGCTTGGCCTTCACGCCCTCGGTGGCCAGGTTGAACAGGCGCGCCATCTCCTCGCCGCTCACGTTGCCGCGCGCCGGCTCGTCGATCTGGATGAAGTCGGCGCCCGCGTCCACGAGCCCGCGGAGCTCGGCGTTGATCACCTCGGCGAAGCGCTCGGCCACGTCCACCACGCCCTTGTACATCTTGCCGGGATGGATGCGGGAGCCGAAGGTGAGCGGCCCCGCGCAGGTGGCCTTGATGCCCCGGGTGGTGTGGGCCTTGAGGTACTCGAACTCCTTGATGATGCCGAGGCCGCCCGCGGGCGCCTCGATGCGGCCGGTCGCCTCGAAGCGCGTCTGCTGGTCGTAGCCCCAGGGGCCGGCCTTGCGGCGCACCGGCAGCGGCTCGATGCCCTTGATGACCGCGTAGTAGGAGTCCGCGTAGCCGTCGAGGCGGCGCCCCTCGCCGTCGGTGATGACGTCGAGCCCGGCCCGCTCCATGTCGCGGATGGCGGTGTCGGCGGCGTCGTCGAACATCTCCTCGAGGTCGCCGGGTCCCATGTCCCCGGCCTCGTAGGCCTTCACGGCGGTGTACCACCAGCCCGCCTTGCCGTGCGAGCCGACGACGGTGGACGGGATCAGCGGGAGAGCGGCCATCGGTGTGTCCTCCTGGCGTTGGTGAGAGCGATTGAGAGGCCGAAACTCATGCGAGCATCCTATCTCTGCCTCGACGGGTCAAGGCGTTGGACCAGGAGGCGCGGGCTCAGCTCCGCCGATGATTCGCGACCGCCCCCGAAGCCCGCGGGTCATGCTGCCCCGCCGATGATCCGCATGGTCGCCTCGTCGGCGTGCACCGCGTCCGGGGGCCCCGCGAAGATGATCTCGCCGCGCTCGATCACGTAGAGCCGCGTGGTGAACTCGGGCACGTGGTGGATGTTGGACTCGGCGAGCAGGATCGCGTGGCCGCGCTGGGTGATCTCGGCGAGGCCCCGGCTGACCGTCGGGATGATGGCGGGCGAGAGCCCCTCGAAGGGCTCGTCGAGCACCAGCACGTGGGGATCGAGGGCGAGGGCCCGCGCCACCGAGAGCATCTTCCGCTCGCCCCCGCTCATCTCGGGCCCCTTGCGGTGGCGGTACCCTCGCAGCGCCGGGAACACCTCGTAGGCGCGCTCGACGCGCTCCGCCGCGGCGCGGCCGTCCGGCCGCGTCCAGGTGGAGATCTCGATGTTCTCCGCCACCGTGAGATCCGTGAAGATCCCGCCGTCCTCGGGCGCGAACCCGACGCCGCGCCGCGCGATCTCGTGGGTGCGGCGACCCTGGATCTCCTCGCCCTGGAAGACGATGCGGCCGGCCCGCGGGCGCAGGTAACCCATGATCGTGCGCAGGGTGGTGGTCTTGCCCGCGCCGTTGCGGCCCACCAGGCAGACCACCTCGCGGTCGCCGACCTCGAGGGAGACCTGCCGCAGGATGTGGCTCGACTGGATGAAGACGTCGACGCGCTCGACGGTCAGCACGGGGCGCCGGCCCTCCGGCCGATGACCGTGTCCACCACGCGCGCGTCCGCGCGGATCGCAGCGGGGGTGGCGTCGGCCAGGACCTTGCCCTGATGGAGCGCGACGATGCGGTCCGAGTAGCCGAAGACGATGTCCATGTCGTGCTCGACCTGGATGATCGCCTTGAGCCCCATGCGCCGCGAGGCGGTCACCAGGATCTCCATGATGGCCGACTTCTCGGCGGTGCTCACGCCGCTCGTCGGCTCGTCCAGCAGGATGATCTCGGGCCGGAGCGCGAAGGCGGAGGCCACGTCGAGGAGCTTCTTGTCGCCCTGGGGGAGCTGCCGCGCGGGCACGTGGCGCTTGTCGGCCAGCCCGAAGAGCTCGGCCACCTCGAGCGCGCGGTCCTGCGCCTCGCGGTCGCCGGCCAGCGAGCGGAAGAGCGAGGTGCCCCGGCCCAGGCGGGAGACGACCGGGGCGAGCAGGGTCTCGAGCACGGTGAGGTCCGGGAAGATCTGCACGAGCTGGAAGCTGCGGGCGAGCCCGAGGCGGGTCAGGGCCACCGGGCCGATGCCGGCCACGTCGCGGTCCTTGAAGCGCACCGTGCCCGCGGTGGGCCGCAGCACGCCGGTCAGCACGTTGATGAGCGTGGACTTGCCCGCCCCATTGGGACCGATGATCGACACGAACTCGCCGGCGCCGACCGCGAGGCTCACCCCGTCGAGCGCGACGAAGTCGCCGTAGCGCTTGCGGACGTCACGCGCCTCCAGGAGGATCACGACGGCCGCGGCCTTTCGAAGAAGCCCATGAGCCCGCCCGGGGCGAAGATCACGATGAGGGCCAGGATCGCTCCGAAGACGAGCCGCCAGTAGGGCACCACCGACATCACCGCGTCCTGCAGGAAGATGAAGACGAACGCGCCCAGCACCGGCCCGAAGAAGCTCGCGAAGCCGCCCAGCAGCGCCATGAACACGAGGCTGCCCGAGTGGGTCCAGTAGGCGAGCGTGGGGTCCACGTTGCCGGTGGGCGGGCCCAGGAGCGCCCCGCCCACCGCCGCGAACACCGCCGAGATGACGAACGCGTACCAGCGATAGCGCGTCACGCTCACCCCGAGCGCTTCCGCCTTGATCGGGTTGTCGCGGATCGTGCGCAGGCAGAGGCCGAAGGGCGACTGCACGATCCGCCACATGACCACCGCGGCCACGATCAGGACGCCCAGGCAGTAGTAATAGTAGGGGCCCACCAGGTAGCTGGTCTTGGGCATCGCGTCCAGGTTGAGCCCGAGCAGGAGCGGCCGCAGCACCTGCATGCCCTCGTCGCCGCCGGTGAGCCGGTAGAACTTGAGCAGGAACGTGTAGAAGACCATGCCGAAGGCCAGGGTGAGCATGCCGAAGTAGATCTTCACGTAGCGCACGCAGAGGAGGCCGACCGGGGCGGCGATGAGCGCGCCCAGGACCGCGGCGGCGAGCACGATCACCTCCAGCGAGCGAATCCCCGCGCGGGTGGTGAGGAAGGCGCCGGTATAGGCCCCGACGCCCACGAAGAGCGCGTGGCCGAAGGAGACGAGGCCGGTGTAGCCGAAGAGCAGGTTGAGGCCGAGCAGGATCACCCCGTAGGCCATGAACGGCAGCATGAGGAGCAGGCGGTAGGGGCTCAGCGCGAGCGGGAGGACGAGCAGCGCGACCAGGGCCAGGCCCAGGACCACGCGACCCTTCACGCGGCCGCTCCCCCGAAGAGGCCGCGCGGCCGCAGGAGCAGCACCGCGATCACGATCAGGTAGATCAGCAGCATCTCGATCTCGGGGTACACGCTGATCGCGACCGAGCGGAGCACGCCCACCACGAGGGCGCCCACCAGGGCGCCGCGCATGCTGCCGAGCCCGCCGATCACCACCACCGCGAAGGCCTCGACGATCAGCTCGATGCCCATCTCGCTCATGGCCGCGGTGGCCGGGATCACGAGCGCGCCCCCCAGCGTGCCGAGCGCGGTGCCGAGGGTGAAGACGCGGGCGTAGACCCCGCGCATGTCCACCCCGAGGGCCTCGGCCATCTCGCGGTTGTCGGCGGCGGCACGGATGATGCGGCCGAACGCGGTGCGGGTGAGCATGTAGCCGAGGCCCGCCGCGATCGCCACGCTCGCCGCGATGACGATCAGATTGTAGACGGGTATGACGGCGCCGAGGATCCGGGCCTGGCCGTAGAGCAGGTAGTGCCCGGACGTGGACCGGGGCGCGGTACCCCAGGTGAGGCGGATCGCGTCCTCCATCATGAGGACGAGCGCGAAGGTGAGCAGGAGCTGGAAGGTCTCGTCGCGGTCGTAGACGAAGCGGAGCAGCCCGCGCTCCACCACGAGGCCCACCGCGCCTACCGCGAGGCCCGCCAGCGCGAGCGGCAGAATGAAGAGGATCGGCGGCCCTCCCGCGCCGGTGAAGGCGGCCACCGCGGACACGCCGACGTAGGCGCCGAGGGCGTAGAACGAGCCGCAGGCCAGGTTGAAGATCTTCTGGACGCCGAAGACGAGCTGCAGCCCCGCCGAGACGAGGAAGAGGATGGCGGCGTGGAAGATGCCGCTCATCAGGATGTTGACGACGTTCGCGGTCATGGCCCCTCTCCCGGCCCTCTCCCCAGAGGGGAGAGGGAGGAATGGAGAGACGGCCTTCCGGGAATCAGATCTTCCAGCCCGCGATCCAGTCCATCAGCTTGGAGCCGGCCGGCTTCATGCCCTGCTTGGTGGAGACGACCTCGAGCGGGTTGACCGTCACGAAGTCGTAGCTGTTCTTGTGGGTGGTGATGCCCTGGTAGAAGCTGCACATCTGGATGTGGTCCTCGCGCCAGCTCCGCTTGCCGGAGAGCGATTCCACCTCGATGCCCTCGAGCGCCTTCACCACCTGCTCCTTGGAGGGCCACTGCCCGGCCGACGCGTAGGCCTTCTCCACCGCCGCCTTGTAGGATTCGGCGCAGAAGTAGGCGTGGTCGCACTCGTAGGGCGGGTACTCGTTGTACTTGGCCTTGTACTCGCGGCTGAACTGCTTGAGCAGCGCGCTGCCCTTGGGGTCCTCGAAGTACATCGAGTTGTAGCCGAGCAGCAGCCCCTCGGGGGTGAACTCCTTCTTGAGCGAGTCGTGCACGCCGCCCGCGGTGGTGAACACGCCCTTCATGGTCTTGAAGAGGCCGACCGCGGCCGCCTGCTTCATGATGATGGTGGCGTCGCCCGACCAGAACGAGCACATCAGGAGATCGGCCTTCGACTGCTGGATCGCCGCGATGTGCGAGGTGAAGTCGGTGACCCCGAGCTTGGGGAACAGCTCGAGCACGAACTTCACGTCCGGGATGTAGCGCTTGAGCACCGCCTGGTAGGTCTCACAGCAGTCGTGGCCGTAGGAGTAGTCGTTGCCGATGCCCGCCACCGTCTTGACGCCCTTGAAGTACTTGGGGGTGAGCTGGCCCGCCACGATCGCCTCGACCTCGTTGTCCACGCTGCGGAAGGCCCACTTGGGATTGGGCATGGTCTCCTCCACGCCCTTCTGGGTGGTGCCGTCCCAGGAGAGCCACGGGGTGGCCAGGTCCTCGGCCACCGGGGCGAGGGCGAGCGTCACGCCGGTGGAGATGCCGCCCAGCACGACCTCGCACTTGTCCTGCAGGATGAGCTTGCGGTAGCGCTCGACGGTGTCCTTGGGCGTGGATTCCTCCTCCACCACCAGCTCGACCTTGCGGCCGAGGATGCCCCCCGCCTTGTTCACCCGCTCGGCCCACCACTCGGTGCCGCGGAGCCCGGCGGTCCCCACCGGCGCCGCGATGCCGGCCCGGATGGCCCTTCTTGGCCTGCGCCCGCGCCGCCACCGGCGCGGACACCGCGCCCGCCGCGGACACCGCGCCCGCCGCGGCCGCGCCGCCCACCATGGTCAGGAACTCGCGTCTCGTCGTCGCCATGAGGCTCTCCTCTGTGAGAGTGATGTGTCTCAGCCCTGGAGCCGCTTGCGCGCCAGCGCCACGCCGGCGGTGAGACGCTTGAGCTTCTCGAACGCCACCCAGCGCGGCACCGGGAAGAAGCCGCAGTCCGGCAGCAGCGACAGGCGCTCGGCCGGGATCGATCGCAGGCAGAGCGCCACCCGCTCCGCGATGTCCTCGGGAGTTTCCATGTAGAAGCTCTTCACGTCAACCACCCCGCAGGCCACGTCGCGGTCCACCCCGATTTCCTTCCACATCTCGATCTCGGCCATCTCCCGGTTGGCGTACTCGAACACGAACTGGTCGCACCGGGTCTCGAGCAGCATCGGGAACATCCAGCGATACGACCGCTTGCCCCGCGGCCGGGAGAGGAGGTTACCGAAGCAGACGTGGTAGCCGATCTTGGCCTTCACGCCGTCCACGCAGGCGTTGAACATCTTCACGTACTCGGCGGCCTGGCCGGGCACGATGGCCGCGGAGGGCTCGTCCACCTGGATCCAGGTGGCCCCGGCGGCGGCGAGGGCCTTGAGCTCCGCGTTGACCGCGGGCACCAGGTCCCAGCACAGCGCGAGGCGGTCTCCGTCGTAGGCGTCGCCGGGCCGGGTCTGGATGTGGATCGAGAGCGTGACCGGCCCCGGGCACGTGGCCTTCACCGGCCGGTCGGTCTGGGTCACCAGGTACTTGAACTCGTCCACGGTACCGAGCCCCTTCGGCACCGTGACCTTCCGGGTCGCCCGATAGCGGGGCACGCTGTCGTAGGCGTAGAGACCGGTCTTGCGCAGCGGCTCGAGCGTCTCGAGGCCGTCCATGTGCCCGTAGAAGGTCTGCACGAAGAAGTAGCGGCGCATCTCGCCGTCGCAGAGCACGTCGATGCCCGCGCGCTCCTGGTCGCGGATCGCGAGCTGGGTCGCGTCGTCGAAGGTCTCGCGCACGTCGGTCTGCCCGTACTCGCCCGCCTTGATCTTGTCGAGCGCGGTCCAGAACCACGACGGGAAGCCGTGGCTGCCCATCACGTGGGTATAGAGGAGCGGAAGGGTGGTGGCCATGCGTGTCCTTTCTACCTCGGAGCCTCTCTCAAGGGAGGCGGCGGCGATTCAGGAAGGCCGTGATGCGCGCCTGCGCGTCGGGGGCGGCCCGGAGCGCCGCGTAGGCGCGGGGCTCGGCGCCGCCCCGGCCCGCGCGCAGGTCCGCGGTGATGGTCTTGGTCGCGGCCAGCCCGCCGCGCGGGGAGCGCGCGACCTGCTGCGCCAGCTCGAGCGCGGCGGCCTCGAGCGCGCCGTCCGCGACCACGCGGGTGACCAGGCCCATGCGGTGGGCCTCGGCCGCGTCCACCACGCGGGCGGTGAGCATCAGATCGCGGGCGTGGGCGCCGCCCGCGATGTCGAGGAGCCGCGCGATGCCGTAGCCGGGATTGAAGCCGAGCGTGACCTCGGGCAGCCCGAAGCGCGCGGAGCTCTCGGCCACGCGCAGGTCCTGGGCGATCGCGAGCATGAGGCCGCCGCCCAGCGCGTGGCCCTGCACCGCCGCGACCGTGACCTGGGGCAGGGCCGCGAAGCCGTCCATGATGCGCTGCCAGCGTCCGGAGAGCGTCTCCGCCTCCACCGGGGAGAGCGTCGGCATCTCGGCGATGTCGGCGCCCGCGCAGAAGGACCGGCCGCGGCCGGCCACCACCACCGCCCGGACCTCGTCCATCGTGGCGAGGCGCGCGAGCGCGGCGTCGAGCGCGTCCGCCATCGCCCGGCTGAGCGCGTTGCGGGCCTGCGGACGCTCCAGCGTGAGCCGGCCCACCGGGCCGTCCGCGGTCAGGGTGGCGGCGGGGGCGTCGGTCATGCGAGCAGCCGCTTCGCGACGATCTCGCGCATGATCTCGGAGGTGCCGGAGGCGATCGTCCACAGGCGCACGTCGCGGAAGAAGCGCTCGACCGGGAACTCGCTCATGTAGCCGTAGCCGCCGTGCAGCTGCACCGCCTGGTAGGCCACCCGGTTGGCCACCTCGGTGGCGAAGAGCTTCGCCATCGAAACCTCGGTGACGCAGTCGCGGCCGGCGGTGTAGAGCGACGCCGCGTGGTACACGAGGTGGCGCGCCGCCTCGATCTCGGTGGCCATGTCGGCCAGCCGGTGCCGCAGCGCCTGCCTGGCCGCGAGGGGCTCGCCGAACGCGTGCCGCTCCCGCACGTATGCGAGCGTGTCGTCCAGCGCCTGGGCCGCGCCGGAGAGCGCAAGCACCGCGGCCATGATGCGCTCGCGCTGCAGGCCGGCCGCGAGCTGGTGGAAGCCCCGGCCTTCCTCGCCCAGCAGATTCTCGGCGGGCACCGGGCAATTCTCCAGGGCGAGCTCCGCGGTGTCGGAGGCGCGCATGCCCATCTTGTCGAGCCGCCGGCTCACCGTGAAGCCGGGGGTGTCGCGCTCCACCAGGAACATCGAGATGCCGGCGTGGCGCCGCTCCGCGGTGCCGGGGCCGGTGCGCGCGGCCACGAAGTACAGGTCGCCGTACACGCCGTTGGTGATGAAGATCTTGCTGCCGGTCAGGCGATAGCGGCCGCCGTCGCGCTCCGCGCGGGTGGCGATGCCCGCCATGTCGGAGCCGGTGCCCGGCTCGGTGATGCCCAGCGCGCACACCGTCTCCCCGCTCACGATGCCCGGGAGGTACCGGCGCTTCTGCGCGTCGGTGCCGTAGCGGGTGAGCCAGGGCGAGGACATGTCGGTGTGCACCAGCACGCTGAATGCGACCCCGCCGGAGCGGCAGCGGGCCATCTCCTCGCCCAGCACCACGCTCGAGAGGAAATCGCCGCCCGCGCCGCCGTACTCGGCGGGGAACTCGAGCCCAAGGAGGCCCAGCTCGCCGAGCCGCCGCCAGAACTCGCGCGGGATCCGCCCCGCGGCCTCCCAGGCGTCCACCTGGGGCGCGACCTCCTTCTCCACGAAGGCGCGGACCGTCCGGCGGAGCATCTCGTGCTCGTCGGTGAACGTCGGCAGCGACATTTCAGCGCGGGGTCAGCGCGGGCGGGCGCCCGCGGTCACGGCACCCTCACGTAGCCTTCCATCAGCCGGCGCGCGGTGCGGTACACGGTCACGCGCTCGGCCCAGGCCGCGCCGTCCTTCCGGCCCACCGTGGCCGCGATCGGGAGCACCCCCGACGGGTGCCCCAGCCGCAGGTCGCCGACGCGGCCGCCCGCGCACTCGCTCACCACCGTGCCGTCGATCTGGGCGGCCACCGCGAGGCACATGGCCGCGGTCAGCGCGAAGGCGCGGTGGGCATTGCCCATCGAGATGCAGCGCGCGACCACGTCGGTCTGCTCGGCGTCGTAGGCCGCCCCGTCGAGCGCGACGAAGCCGGTGGGCGCCGCCACCACCGCGATCTTCGGAGTGGCCGCGCTGCCCGGGATGCCCATGGCCTCGGCGGCGCCGACGCGGATCGCCTCGAGCCGCGCCACGAGCGCTTTGTCGCCGTCCATCGCCTGCGGCGTCTCGGTGCCGGTGAGCCCGAGATCCTTGGCGCGGACGAACACCATCGGGTTGGTGGCGTCCACCATCGACGCCTCGACCCCCGCGATGATCTCGCGGGCCCGCCCGGACGGCAGGAGGCGACCGGTGCGGGAGCCTCCCGGGTCGAGGAAGTCGAGCGCGATGCGGGCCCCGAGGCCGGCCACGCCGGGCAGCTCGAAGTCGCCCAGCACCGCGGCCTCGCCGTCCGTCACCGGGACGCGCGCCACGATGATCTTCTTGGTGTTGGTGTTGTGGATCCGCACCGCGGTCAGGCCGTCCGCGGAGGGCACGAGGCGCTCGTCGATCGCGAAGGGGCCCACCGCGGAGGAGCAGTTGCCGCAGTTGCCGGTGTAGTCCACCACGGTCCGGCTCACCTCGACCTGCGCGAAAGTGTAGTCCACCTGGGCGTCCGGGTGGGTCGGCGCGCCGATGATGAACGCCTTCGAGAGCGAGGAGATGCCACCGCCGAGCCCGTCGAGCTGGCGCCCGTAGGGATCGGGGCTGCCCAGCGCGGAGAGCAGGATCCGGTCGCGCTCGGGCCCCGCCGAGGGCAGGTCGCGCTCGTGAAAGGCCAGGCAGCGGCTGGTGCCGCCGCGCATGTAGACCGCCCGGACCCGATGCTGGGCCATGAGCTATTCCCCCCTACCCTCGCTCTCGCTCGGGCCGACTATTGGATCCGCTCGCCTCGCCTGCGGCTTCAGCTCGCCCAGCGGCGGTCTGGGTGAGCAGGCCGCCGGCCAGCAGCATGTCGCGCTCGCGCGGGCTCAGGATCGAGCGCATCCGAAAGCGCGCGCCGGAGCGCCGGTTGACCACCGCGACCGCGGTGCCCGCGGCGAGGCTCTCGCGCAGGCTCTCGAAGTCGAGCACGTCGTCGCGCTCGATGGCGTCGGCGTCCGCCGGGTTCTCGAACTCGAGCGGCGCGATGCCCCAGTTGATCAGGTTGGAGCGGTGGATGCGGGCGAAGCTCTTGGCCAGCACCGCGCGCACCCCCAGGTGCAGCGGCGAGAGCACCGCGGCCTCGCGCGAGGAGCCCTGGCCGTAGATCTCGCCGCCCACGATGACTCCGCCGCCCGCCGCGCGGGCGCGCGCGACGAACTCGGGGTCCACGTTGCGGAAGCAGAACTCCGCGATCGCCGGCACGTTGGAGCGGAACATCAGCACCGCGGTGCCGGAGGGCGAGATGTCGTCGGTAGAGACCTTGTCGCCGAGCTTGATGAGCACCGGCGCGCTCAGGCGCTCCTCGGTCGGGACCCCGCGCGGCACCGGCTTGATGTTCGGGCCCTTGAGGACTTCCGTCCCCGCCGCCTCGGACGCCGAGAGCGGCGGGATCAGCCCGGCCACCGAGGCCAGCAGCGAGCTCGGCCAGTGCCGCTCGGGCGGGGTGCCGGCTTTTCGGGGGTCGCTGATCCTTCCCGTCAGCGCGGACACCGCGGCGGTCAGAGGGGAGCACAGGTAGACGGAATCGTCCCGCGTGCCACTCCGGCCCGGGAAGTTGCGGTTGAAGGCGCGCAGGCTGCGCCCGCCCGAGGCCGGCACGTGACCGATGCCCGCGCAGGCGCCGCAGGTGGGCTCGGAGATCGTGGCCCCCGCCGCGAGCAGGGGCGCGAGCAGCCCTTCGCGCGCCATCACCTCGAGGATGCGATGGCTGCCCGGGAAGACCACGAAGGAGACCGACGACGCCACCTTCCGGCCCTCGAGCACGCGGGTCACCGCCTGCATGTCCTCCCACGAGGAGTTGGTGCAGGAGCCGACCATGACCTGCTCGATCTCGAGCCCCTCGACCTCGGACACCGGGACCACGCGGTCCGGCGATCCGGGCATGGCCACCAGCGGCTCGAGGCTCGACAGATCCAGCTCGATCCGGTCGTCGTACTCCGCGTCGGCATCCGGGGCCAGCGGCCGCCAGTCCGCGTCCGACGGGAACACGCTGGTGGTGAGCGTCAGCTCGGCGCCCATGTTGCAGATGGTGGCCCGCTGGGGCAGGGAGAGCGTCGCCGCGCCGGGCCCGCCGTATTCGAAGATGCGGCCGCTGCCCCCGCTCACGGTGTAGCGCCGCAGCAGCTCCATGATCACGTCCTTGGCCGAGACCCAGGGACGGAGCCGGCCGGTGAGCCACACCGAGGTCACGCGCGGCATCACCACGTGATACGGCCCGCCGCCCATGGCCGCCGCCACGTCGAGGCCGCCCGCGCCGATGGCCAGCATGCCGGTCGAGCCGCAGAGCGGGGTGTGGCTGTCGGTGCCGAGCACGAACTGGCCGGGAACGCTGAACGACTCGAAATGCACCTGGTGGCAGATGCCGTTACCCGGCTTGGAGAACCAGGCGCCGTACCGGCCCGCCGCGGTCTGGAGATACCGGTGGTCGTCCGAGTTGCGGGAGTCCACCTGGTAGACGTTGTGGTCGATGTAGGCGACCACCTTGGACGGGCGCACGCGCGGGAAGCCCATCGCCTCGAACTGGAGGAACGCCATCGTTCCGTTGGTGTCGGTGAGCAGCGCCTGGTCCACCCGGAGCCCGATCTCCTCGCCGGCGACCGTCTTGCCGGAGACCAGGTGGGCGTCGAGGAGCTTGCGCGTGAGACTCAGGCCCATGCTAGCGCTTTTCGACCGGCACGAAGGGGCGGCGGGGGTGGCCCTTGTAGTCGGCGCGGGGGCGGATCAGGCGGTTGTCGTCGTACTGCTCGAGCAGGTTGGCGGTCCAGCCCGCGATCCGCGAGGCCGCGATCACCGGAGTGAACAGATCCACCGGGATGCCGATCGAGTAGAAAAGCGGCGCCGAGTAGAAGTCCACGTTGGGGATGAGACGCTTGGTGGCCTGCACCTTGGCGTGGAGCGCGACCGCCAGGTCGTACCAGAGGGCCTGGCCGGACTGGCGGCAGGCCGCCTCGGCGAGGCCCTTCAGGATGGTCGCGCGCGGGTCGCCCGCAGTGTAGACGCGGTGCCCGAAGCCCATGAGTCGCCGCTTCTCGCTCATCGAGCGGTCTACGAAGGCGTCCACGTTGTCGAGCGTGCCGACCTCCAGCAGCGTGCGCATCACCGCCTCGCCGGCGCCGCCGTGGAGCGTGCCCTTGAGCGCGCCGACCCCGCCCGCCACCGCGGAGTGCATGTCCGAGAGGGTGGCCGCGATGACGCGGGTCGTGAAGGTGGACGCGTTCAGCTCGTGCTCGGCGTAGAGCGTGAGGCTTGCGTCCACCGCGCGGGTGGTCACCGCGCTCGGCGCCTCGCCGGTGAGCATGTACAGGAAGTTGGCCGCGTGGGAGAGTTCCTTCGACGGCGGCACCGGGGCGAGACCGCTCCGCACCCGGTGGTGCGCGCAGATCGCGGTAGTGAACTGGCTGGTCAAGCGCACCGACTTGCGCAGGTTGGCCGCGCGCGAGTTGTCGGTGGCGTCCGGGTCGTGCATGCCGAGGATCGCGACGGCGGCCTGGAGCACCCGCATGGGATCCGTGTCGCGCGGCATGAGGGCGAAGGCGCGGATCAGCGCGTCGGGGACGGGCCGCGCGGCCGCCAGCTCCGCCTGGAACTTCTCGCGCGGGGCCCGCGCGGGCAGCTCGTCGTGCCAGAGCAGGTAGGCCACGTCCTCGAAGGTGGCCTGCCGCGCCAGCTCGTCGATATCGTAGCCGCCGTAGGCCAGGCGGCCGTTCCCGCCGTCCAGGTCGCAGAGGCGCGTCTCGGCGGCCACCACGCCCTCCAGACCCCGGATGAGCTGGCTGCCCTCGGTCATCGTTGACTCCTCCCGACGCGGCGAGTATTCCGCGGACGACATACGCGGGCCGGCCTGCGCAGTTGACGGTATACCCGTGCCCCGGCAGAGCGCAAGAGCGTTGGTGGCGTACGCGCGACAGAGTAGAATCGAAGCGGGCGGGACGCATCGATGAGCCACGTCGGATCGAGCCGCTCGGGAGCCGTGGTCGGCGCAGCCGGCCCGCCCGTCCCTTCGGCTCTCGGCGCGCTCCGCCGCGCGTGGCCCGCCTCCGTCGTGCTCGCGTGTACGCTGCTGCTGACCTTCGGCGCGTGGCGCTACGCCGAGCGCACGGTGCGGGCCAACGAGCAGGACCGCTTCGACCGGGTGGTGGCGATGAGTCGTGCCGCGATCGACCGGCGGCTCGAGTCCTACCTGCAGATCCTGATGGGAGTGCGCGCCCTCTTCTCGAGCAGTACCGTGGTCGAGCGCTCCGAATTCCGGTCCTTCGTCACGGGCCTGAGCCTGGACGACCGCTATCCGAGCATCCGGGGCGTGATCTGGGTCCCGCGGATCCCGGCCGGGTCCAAGGCCTCGCACGAGGCGCTCATGCGCCGGGGCGGCGCCCCCGCCGGCTACGAGATCCACCCGGCAGAGGGTCGGGCCGAATTCCATCCCGCCGCGTTTCTCGAGCCCGCCGAGTCGTACGACGCCCGCTGGTTCGGCTTCGACGTGGCCACGCGTCCGGAGAACCAGGAGGCCATGGAGCGGGCCCGGGACACCGGAGTCGCGGCGATGAGCCATCGACTCGCCCTGTTCCGACGGGGCGAGGGGTCCGGCTTCGTCGTCTTCCTCCCGGTGTATCGCGCCGGTCGACCTCCGGCGACGGTCGAGGAGCGCCGGCAGGGCATCGACGGCTTCGTGGCCGCGACCTTCCGGGCCGACGTCTTGATGGGCGAGGTGTTCGGGGCTGCCCTCGCCGAGCCGGTGGACGTGGAGCTCTTCGATGCGCCCGAGGCGAGCCGGGCCCACCTCATTTACGACCGCGACCCCAGCTCCGCGGGGGGGTCGCGCGAGCTGAGCCGCACCGTGGCGGTCGTGTTCGGCGGCAAGGCCTGGATGCTCCACCTCGCGACGCAGCCCGCCTTCCATTCCTTGGCCGAGCGGCTCGTGCCCTACTGGGTCCTGGGCAGCGGCCTCCTGATCAGCGTCCTCGCTTTCGTGATCACGCTGCTGCAGACCCGCGCGCTCACCGCGGCACGCCGGCTCGGTGTCGATCTGCAGACCGCCGAGCGCCGGCTGCGTCGGGCCAACGAGCGCTTCGAGCTGGCCGCGTCCGCGGTGAGCTCCGCCATCTACGACCTGAACCTGCAGCACCGCACGGTGGCGTGGACGCAGGGGATCACCGAGCTGTGCGGCTATCGCCTGGACGAGACCGACTCGACGTATGAGTGGTGGATCGAGCGGATCCATCCTGACGACCGGCTGCGGGTCCGCGAGCGCTTCCAGACGGCCATGGCCAGCGGCGTTGACTTCGAGGCGGAGTACCGCTTCCGCGCCCGTGACGGCCACTACCTCGATGTGCTAGACCGCGGCCGGCTCCTGCGCGACGCAGGGGGCCGCTCGGTGCGCGTCGTCGGGAGCATGGCCGACGTCTCGGAGCGGAAACGGGGGGAGTCGGTGCTGCGCGAGAGCGAGGCGCGGCACCGCGCGGTCCTGGAAACGGCCATGGACGCCTTCGTCGCGATGGACCACGACGGGCGCGTGATCGAGTTCAATCCGGCGGCCGAGCGAATGTTCGGGCACACGCGGGCGGACGTCATCGGCCGGGAGCTGGCGGAGGTGATCATTCCCCCCGCCTTCCAGGACGCGCACCGGCGCGGGCTGTCGCGCTACCTGGCGACCGGCGAGCACACGCTGCTGGGCGGCCGCATCGAGGTGAGTGCCCGGCGGGCGGACGGGACCGAGTTCCCGGTGGAGCTGACCGTGACCGTGGCGCAGGTGGACGGGCCGCCCACCTTCAGCGCCTATGTCCGGGATCTCACCGAACAGAAGCGCGCGGACGCGGCCCGGACCAGCCTCGAGATGCAGCTCCAGCAGGCGCAGAAGATGGAGGCGGTGGGCCGCCTCGCGGGCGGTGTCGCCCACGACTTCAACAACCTGCTGACCGTCATCAGCGGCCGGGCCCACATGCTCCTGAGCCGGCTCAAGCCGGGTGACCCGATGCACCGCGACGTGGACCTGATCCAGAAGACGTCGCAGCGGGCGGTGGCCCTGACGAGCCAGCTCCTGGCCTTCAGCCGCAAGCAGGTCGTGCAGCCACGCGTCCTCGAGCTGGGCCCGCTGGTGGCCGACCTGGTGCCGATGCTGCAGCGGATGATCGGCGAGGACATGGAGCTGGTGGTCGAGCCGGTGCAGGGAACGGGACGAGTCAAGGTCGATCCGAGCCAGATGCAGCAGGTGCTGATGAATCTCGCGGTCAATGCCCGCGACGCCATGCCGAACGGGGGCCGGATCGGCGTCTCCATCCGGGACGTCGCGGTGGACGAGCCGGCGGCGCTCCACCAGACCAACCTGCCGCCGGGGCCCTACGTGGCCCTCGCGGTCAGCGATACCGGCACCGGCATGAGCGCGGAGACGGCCGCGCACATCTTCGAGCCGTTCTTCACCACCAAGGAGCAGGGGAAGGGGACCGGTCTCGGGCTCTCCACCGTGTACGGCATCGTCGAGCAGAGCCGAGGTCACATCCAGGTCCAGAGCGAGCTCGACCACGGCACCACGTTCACCATTCACCTGCCGCGGGTGGAGGAGCCCCTGGCTACCGACCAGCCCGCCGACGCCACGCGACGCCTGCGAACCACGTCACGAACAGTCCTGGTGGTGGACGACGAGCCCGAGGTCCTGGGGCTGGCCACCGAAATTCTGAGACACGTCGGCTACTCGGTGCTCGAGGCCGTCGACGGCGCGGCCGCGCTCGAGGTCGCGCGGGGCCACGCGGGGGAGATCCACCTGCTCGTGACCGACATGGTGATGCCCGGCATGTCGGGCCGCGACCTGGCCGAGCGGCTGCGCGCGGTGCGGAAGGGGCTGCCGGTGGTCTACATCTCCGGTTACGTGCAGGACTCCGCCGCGCGGTCTGCGCTGTCCAGCGAGCGCTCCGCGTTCGTGGCGAAGCCCTTCACCCCCGAGCTTCTCACCGACCGGGTGCGCGAGCTCCTGGCCCCCGCGGACGCGGGGGCCGCCTGAGCCGCGCGCCCGCGCTCAGCCGCGGAGCGAGCCGTCGATGCGGACGTCCACCAGGTAGGGCCCGCCGGACGCCATCCCGCGCTTGATGGCGGTGGCCACGTCGGCCGCCTTCTCCACCGTCTCGCCCGGCACGCCCTGCGCCTTCGCGAGCCCCACGTAGTCGAGCCCCGGCTTCACCAGGTCCATCGCCACGTACTGGTTGTCCTCCGCCGAGAAGCCCTTGAGCGCCTGGGTCCGCTGCTTGAGGATCCGGTAGGACTGGTTGTTGAAGATCACGAACACCACCGCGACCGAGTCGTGCGCGGCCGTCCACAGCGACTGGATCGTGTACATCGCACTGCCGTCGCCGACCAGCGCGACCACCGGCCGGTTGGGCTGGGCCAGCTTGACCCCGATCGAGGCGGGCAGGCCCCAGCCGATCCCGCCGCCCCGCAGCCCGTAGAAGCCGCGGTGGTCGCGGGCCCGCAGCAGCTCGCGGATCCCGTGGCTCGAGGAGATGGACTCGTCCACGATGATGGCCTCGTCGGGCACCGCACCCGCGACCGCGCCCACCAGCGCGAGCGGGCTGATCGGGAAGCGGCTCGCCTGGGCGGCCGCCTCCTGCCGTAGCGCCTCGCGGCGCGCCTCCTGCGCCACCCGCAGCTTCTCCACGCGCGCGCTGACGTCCTTGACCTGCGCCGCGGTCAGGCGCCGCCTGAGCGCCTCCACCAGCTCGGGCAGCGTCGCCTTCGGATCGCCCTGGATGGCCACCTGGGCCGGATAGTTCTTGCCGATCTCCCAGGGGTCGAGGTCGAGATGGATGAGCGGCAGGCCTTCTGGCATCGGCTCCACGTCGGACGGGAGCGAGAGCGTGAAGAGATCGCCGCCCACCGAGAACAGCAGATCGTGCTGCATGAGGAGCTGGCGGATGGGCTGGCCCAGGCGCGGGAACGGGCCGTGGTAGAGCGGGTGCGTGAACGGGAACGAGCAGGTGGAGGGCACGCACTCGGTGTACACCGGCGCGCCGAGCACCTCCGCGAGCTGCACCATCTCGGCCAGCGCGTCGCCGTGAGCGACCGCGTCGCCCGAGATCAGGATGGGCCGCGACGCCTTCACCAGCAGATCGGCGGCGGCCTCGATGGCGGCGCGATCGCCGCGGATGCGCGGGGCCACGCGGGTGGACTGCAGCAGGTCCAGCTCGCGCTCCGCGTTCAGCACGTCCACCGGCAGCGAGATGAACACCGGCCCGGTGGGATGCGCCATCGCGGTCTTGACCGCGCGCCGCACCGCGCGCGGCAGGTCCTCGAGGCGGGTGATCTCGTGCGACCACTTCACGTAGGGGCGCGCCACCGGCGGCAGATCGGACCAGAGGATGGGCTCGGTGAGGTTCATGGCCTGATCGTGCTGGCCCGCGGTGACGAGGAGCGGCGTCCCCGCCTCGTAGGCGTCGTAGAGCATACCCATCGCGTTGCCGAGGCCCGGGGAGGTGTGGACGTTGACTACGCCCAGCTTGCCGCTCGCCTGAGCGTAGCCGTCCGCCATGCTGATGGCGACCGCTTCCTGCAGCGCGAGCACGTAGCGGATGCTCGGCTCCCGCACGAGCCCGTCCATCAGGGGCAGCTCGGTGGTGCCGGGATTGCCGAACATGGTGTCGACGCCTTCGTCCTTCAGGATCTGAAGGAAGGCCTGCTTGCCGGAGAGAAAGGACATGGGGGAGCCTCCTCGCTGCCGGATGATAGCCCCGCTTCCTTGACTGCGCCAGACCCCGCCTGTAGGCTTCGGGGCAGCATGTCGCCGGCCGTTCCCGCCGCCTTCCTCGACGCGTGTCTCCGCCGGCCCACGCCGTTCACTCCGATCTGGCTCATGCGGCAGGCCGGCCGCTACATGCCGGAGTACCGCGCGGTGCGGGCGCGCCTCGGCTTCCTGGAGCTGTGCAAGAATCCGGACGCGGCCGCGGAGGTCACGCTCCAGCCGGTTGAGCGCCTCGGCGTGGACGCGGCGATCCTCTTCGCCGATATCCTGCTCGTGCTCGAGCCGCTGGGGGTCGGGCTCGAGTTCACCCGCGGCGACGGCCCGCGCATCGAGCGCCCGGTGCGCAGCGCGGCGGCCGCGCGGGCGCTCCCCCCGGTGGACGTGGAGGACGCGGTCGGCTTCGTGTTCGAGACGGTGCGACGTGCGCGCAAGGCGCTCGCCGATCGCGTGCCCCTCATCGGCTTCGCGGGGGCGCCGTTCACGTTGGCCTCGTACCTGATCGAGGGCGGGCCCTCGCGCGAGTTCCTCCTCACCAAGACCTTCATGCGACGGGAGCCGGAGGCGTGGGCCGCGATGATGACGCGCCTCGCGGAGATCACCGCCGACTACCTCAACGGGCAGATCGCGGCCGGCGTCCAGGCGGTGCAGCTCTTCGATTCGTGGGTGGGCGCGCTGTCGCCCGCCGACTACCGCGATTTCGTGCTCCCGCACTCCCGGCGCGTGATCGGCGCGCTGCGGCCCGGCGTGCCGGTCATCCACTTCGGGGTGGGCACCGGCGGGCTCCTGCCGCTCATGAAGGAAGCGGGCGGCGACGTGATCGGGCTCGACTGGCGCGTGGAGCTCGGGCCCACGTGGGCGCGGCTCTGTCACGACGTGGCCGTCCAGGGCAACCTGGACCCCGCGGTGCTGCTGGCCGACGTGCCGGCGATCCGCCGCGCCGCGCGCGAGATCCTCGACGCGGCGGCCGGCCGGCCGGGGCACGTGTTCAACCTGGGCCACGGCATCCACAAGGACACGCCGGTCGAGCGCGTGAAGGCCCTCGTGGACATCGTCCACGAGCTGTCCGCGCGGTGATCGACGCCGTCCTCCTCATCGCGTTCGGCGGGCCGGAGCGCCCCGAGGACGTGCGCCCGTTCCTGCAGCTCGTCACCGCGGGCCGCCGCATCCCGCCCGAGCGCCTCGAGGAGGTCGCGCATCACTACGACCTGATGGGCGGGCGTTCTCCGCTCAACGACCTGACCCGGCGCCAGGCCGAGGGCCTGCGCGCCGCCCTGGCCGCGGAGGGACGGACGGTGCCGGTGTGGGTCGGCATGCGGAACTGGCACCCGTTCCTGCACGAGACTCTGGCCGAGATGAAGGACCGGGGCTGCCGGCGCGCGCTCGGGATCATCCTGTCGTCGCTCCAGACCGAAGCCTCGTGGTCGCGCTACGTGGAGGACGTCGCGGCCGCGCGCGAGAAGGTCGGCCCCGATTCGCCCGAGGTCGTCTACGCGCCGCCGTGGAGCGAGCACCCGCGGTTCGTGGAGGCGATGGCGGACCGCGCGCGGGCCGCCCTCGCGGGGATCGCGCCCGCGCGCCGGGCCGCCGCGCGGCTGGTCTTCACCGCGCACAGCGTCCCGGTGTCCATGGCCGCGGGCTCGCCCTACGCGGCACAGCTCGAGACGGCGGCGCGCGCCATCGCGGCCGCGCTCGGCCGCTCCGGGTGGTCGGCGGCCTACCAGAGCCGGAGCGGCTCCCCGCGCGATCCGTGGCTCGAGCCGGACGTCGCCGACGTCATCCGCGCGCTCGCGCGCGAGGGCGTGCGCGACGTGGTGATCGTCCCGGTCGGCTTCGTCTGCGACCACGTCGAGGTGCTGTACGATCTCGACGTGGAGGCGAAGGCGGTGGCGGGTTCGTGCGGGATCGGCTTCCATCGCGCCGCGGCCGCCAACGATCATCCCGCGTTCGTCGCGATGCTGGCCGATCTGGTCCGGCGCGGGCCGGCGTCGTGAAGCTGCTCGTCGTCGGCGGCGGGCTCTCCGGGCTCGCGGCCGCCCACCGGGCGGTGGAGCTGGCGCGCGCGCGCGGGCGGCCGCTCGAGCTGACCCTGCTGGAGGGCGCGGATCGCCTGGGCGGCACCATCCAGACCGAGCGGCGCGACGGCTTCCTCGTCGAGTGCGGGCCCGACTCGTTCCTCTCCGAGAAGCCGTGGGCGCTCGCCCTCTGCCGGCGGCTGGGCGTCGAGGACCGGCTGATCGGGACCGACAACCGCTTCCGGCGCGTCTTCGTGGCGTTTCGCGGGCGGCTCCATCCGCTGCCCGACGGCTTCCAGCTCCTGGCCCCCACCCAGCTCCGGTCCTTCCTGGCCTCGTCGCTCTTCTCGTGGTCGGGCAAGCTCCGGATGGCCTGCGACCTGGTGCTGCCGCGGGGCGGGTCTCCCGACGAGAGCCTCGGCGCTTTCGTGCGGCGCCGGCTCGGCCGCGAGGCGCTCGAGCGGGTCGCCCAGCCGCTGGTCGGCGGCATCTACACCGCCGATCCCGACGAGCTCTCGCTCGGCGCGACCATGCCGCGCTTCCTCGAGATGGAGCGGCGCGAGCGCAGCGTGATCCTGGCCCTCTGGCGCGCCGCCCGCCGGGCCCCGGCGCTCCACGCGGGAACGAGCGGCGCGCGCTGGTCGCTCTTCGTGACCTTCGCCGAGGGAATGGAGGAGCTGGTTCGCCTGCTGGCCACCCGGCTGCCGCCCGGGGCGGTGCGCCTGAAGGAGCGCGCGGCCACGGTCGAGCGGGACGGCGGTGGCTGGCGCGTCACCACCGCCGCCGGCGCGGTCTTCACCGGCGACGCGCTCATCCTGTCGCCGGAGGCGCACCAGGCCGCGCGGCTGCTGCGCTACGCGGATCCGGCGCTCGCCCATCTGCTCGAGGCGATTCCCTACGCGTCCTCCGCCACCGTCACGCTGGCCTACCGCCGCGCCGACATCGGCCATGCGCTCGACGGCTTCGGCTTCGTGGTGCCGCAGGTGGAGCGCCGGCCCGTCTTCGCGGGCACCTTCTCGAGCGTGAAGTACCCGGGCCGCGCCCCGGAGGGTCACGTGCTCCTGCGCGTGTTCATCGGCGGCGCGCTGAACGAGTCGGCGCTGGACGCCGACGACGGGGCGCTGGTGCAGATCGCGCGCGCGCAGCTCGGCGAGCTGCTGGGCGTGATCGGGGCGCCGCTCTTCACTCGCGTCGCGCGCTTCCCGCACGCGATGCCCCAGTATCACGTGGGCCACGCGGCTCGCACGGAGGCCATCGAGCGGGCGGTGGCGCGACACGCGGGACTGCGCCTGGCGGGTGGAGCCTACCGCGGTGTGGGGATCGCGGACTGCGTGCGGTCGGGCGAGGAAGCGGCGGAGGGAGTGGCGGGCTAGCTCGACTTCGGGTCGATGTGGTCCATCAGCATGTGGACCTCGAGCACCGAGTCGAGATACTGGAAGCTGAACGGCTTGGTCACGTAGTCGGACGCGCCGAGGGCCAGGGCGCCGCGCGCGGAATCGATGTCTTCCACCGCGGTGACCATGATCACGCAGGTCTCGGGGGCGGTGGTCTTGATGCGCCGCAGGGCCTCGACGCCGCCCATCCCCGCCATCATCACGTCCATCAGCACGATGTGCGGATGGAAGTCGGGCACGCGGAGGAGCGCTTCCTCGCCGTCCTGCGCTTCCATCACGTCGAAGCCGCGGTCCTCGAGGTACTCGGCCAGGACCTTGCGGAACTCGAGCTCGTCGTCCACCACGAGCACCCGCGCGCGCACTGGCCGCTTGATCTGCGCGGTCTCGCCGCTCGACGCCGCGGCCACCAGGGCCGCCGGGGCCGCCACACCAGACCGGGCCAGGGTGTCCGAGAGCTGCGTCAGGTTGAGCGGCTTGGTGAAGGCCCCCGCCACGCTCAGGCCGGCCTCGGTGACCAGCTCGAGCGCATTGCCCATGCCGCTGACCAGGATCACGACCACGTCGGGGTTGAGGGCCTTGATCCGGCCCAGCGCGCCGATCCCGCCGAGGCGGGGCATGAAAAGATCGAGGATGACCGCCTTGGGCTGCCACCGCTTCACCTGGAGGAAGGCTTCGACCCCGTTGGTGGCGGTCAGGACGACGAATCCCTGCTCGGTGAAGTATTCCTTGAGCAGCTCGAGGACGTCCACGTCGTCGTCCACACAGAGGATGCTCGGGAGGCTATCGTCCATGTCACACCGTCGGAGCAAGAACAGTGCCGGGCCGTACACATGACCGGCACCGGGAGAGGTCCAGACAACCTAATGAAATAACTGCGCTTTGCTTGTAATCGGCTGCTGGAATTGGGAGGGAGTTCACAGATCCTGACACGGGGCTGACACTCGCGGTCACAACAGCTAGAAGTTGACCGTGATCACCATCCGGGGGCCGCTGGTCTCGGCCACCGCGAGCGGGGAGGTCTCGGACAGAGGCTGGGGGGCAGCCAAGGAGGGTGCGGGTAATCTGCGGGCCGATCGCCCTGGGGGCAAGGGCGAAAATGGGGTCGTGGAAGGCACTGATCGTGTGAAACAAGCTAGGCCGATGTGGACACTCGTGCCCGGACGAGTCCCAGACGACAGGCCCGGCGGGCTTCAAGCTCGGAGGGTTCGGAGGCGGGGTCCTACAAACTGTGGAGGCAAGGGCTAGCGGCCGGGAGCCAGGCGGGCCATCACCTCGAGCGACTGCTCGAGCGAGGGGCCGCCGGGCGTGAAGTTGCCCTCGAGGAAGAGCTCGGTGAGGCCGGCCTCCGCGTAGCGCCCGATGTCCTCGCGGATTTCATCCAGCGTGCCCCAGAGCGGGCGGCGATCCTTGCCCTGCGCGGTGTCGTGGACACGGTAGGTGCCGCGGCAGACGATGTGGAGCGCGGCCGGGTCCTTGCCGAGGGCGGCCGCCGCGTCCTTCACTTCCCGGACGAGAGGCGCCACGCTCGCCATCGGCACATTGCCCCCGTTGAAGCCGTCCCCCAGCTCGACCGCGCGCTTGACCACCGTGGAGCCGTAGCCGCCGATGGTGATGGGCGGGCGTGGCTTCTGGACCGGCTTCGGCTCCACGCGGGAGCGCGGCACGTTGTAGAACTCGCCGTGGAACTCGGTGACGTCCTGGGTCCAGATCGCGTCGAGACAGCGCAGGAACTCGTCGGCGCGCCGGCCGCGCTGCTTGAAGGGCACCCCGACCGCCTCGTACTCGTCCTGCGACCAGCCCAGGCCGAGGCCCACGTCGAGGCGGCCGCCCGAGAGCACGTCCAGCGTGGCGAGCTGCTTGGCGAGGACCACCGGCTGGTAGAACGGCATGATCAGCACGCTGGTGCCGAGGCGGATACGCTGGGTGGCCGCGGCCACATAGGCGAGCGTCACGATCGGATCGAAGACGCGCTCGAAGGGCTTCGGCCACACCTTGCCCGGCGCCGGCGGGTACTCGTTCTTCGGCTCGAGCGCGTAGAGCAGGCGCTGGAAGACCCAGAGCGAGTGGTAGCCGAGCGCTTCTGCCTCGCGCGCCACGCGGATCTGGTTCTCCGGGGTGGCCCAGTCGCCGGCGGTGGGCAGCGCGAATCCGAGCTTCATGGGGCGAGATGATACACGAGGCTACTTCGACTCGGCGATGAAGACCCCGTCCCAGCCCTCGGGGGGTGGATCCGCGAGCAGCGTCCGCGCGCGCCGCCGGTAGAGGGCGATGGGTCCGTCGTCGGGCGCCTCGGCCGCGAGCTCGTCGAGGAGGCGCAGAGCCTCGGCCCAGCTTCGCGCGCGGTAGAGGGCGATCGCCTCGTGGTAGCGGCCGAGCCGGCGCAGGGCCGCGGGTTCGAGCGCGCCCGCGCGCGCCAGCACCTCGTAGCAGGTGACCGGCTCGGCACGGCCCTTGACCACGACCCGGTCGAGGAAGCGGTAGATGACGACGTGCGGCTCCGCCGCGACGGTGGCCTCGCCCACCACGATCCGCACCCCGTACTCCTTGGAGAGCCCCTCGAGCCGAGCGGCCACGTTCACCGGATCCCCGACCGCGGTGTAGATCAGGCGGTCCTTCGAGCCCATGTTGCCCACCACCATCTCCCCGGTATTGATCCCCACGCCGAGGTCGAGATGGGTCCAGCCCCGGGCCTCGAACTGCGGGCGCAGCGTGGCGAGCGCCGCGACCATGTCGAGCGCGGTCAGGCAGGCGCGCCGCGCGTGGTCCGCCTGGTCCATCGGGGCGTTCCAGAAGGCCTCGATGGCGTCGCCCGCGTACTGGGCGAGCACGCCGTCGTGGCGGAAGACCACGTCCGCCATCTCCGTGCGGTAGATGTTCAGCACGGCCACCAGCGTGGCCGGAGGGAGCGCGTGGGCGAGGGCGGTGAACTGGCGGAGGTCGCTGAAGAGCACCGTCATCTCCCGCGTCTCGCCGCCGAGCCGCAGCCGATCCGGATCGGCGAGCACCCACTGGCTCACCGCGGGCGAGAGGTAGCGGGCCATGGCGTCCCGCACGACGCGCTGCTCCTTCTGCTCCAGCACGAGGCGCGAGGAGAGCGCGGCCGCGAAGGTGATCAGCAGCGCGGCGGGCGGGAAGATCAGGTCGAGCACGACGCCGCGCTCGAAGAGCATGGCCGCCGCGGTGCCGTACCCGGCGAGCCCGCCCGCCACCGCCAGCCCCGCGGGCAGCGGCCGCCACGCCGCCACCACCAGCGCCGCGAGCAGGGCCATCAGGCCGATCAGGAGCGTGGTGGCCGCCGGCCCCGCGGGCGCGAGGAAGTGCTGATCGAGCACGGTCTCGACCGCGTTGCCCAGGATCTCCACGCCCCACATCCGCGTGTCGCCGGTGGTCGGGGTGGCGTGCTCGTCCACGCCCCGGATGGTGGGGCCGAGGAGCACGATGCGGTCGCGGATCAGCGCGGGATCGAAGCGCCCCTCGAGCACGTCCACGAACGAGAGGATGGGGAAGGGCCCGCCGCCCCCCGGCTCGGACGGCGGGCCGAGGAAGTCGATCGGCATCGTGTCGTGCTCGCCGACCGGGATCGCGCGGCCCGCCGCGTGGACGACGCCCGGCTTCGCGGGCGCGTCCAGGACCGCCGGCCGCCGGGTGAAACGCGCCACGATCGTGAGCGCCAGGCTCGGCAGCTCCTCGCCGCCGGCTCGCAGCAGGAGGGGCAGGCTCCGCACCACGCTGTCCCGGCCGGTGGTGACGTTGGCCAGCCCCTCGTCCACCGCCGCGTTCCGCACGGTGGAGGCGGGACGGACGAAGGCCTCGAACTCCTGGGCCACCCCCGGCCGCGGATCGAAGGCCCTCGCGCCCTGGGCCACCACCGGCACAATCACGTTGCCGGCCCGGCGCATCGCCTCGGCGAGCGCTTCGTCCTCGGGCCGCTGCGCGTCGAAGAAGATCGCGAAGGCCACGACCCGCGGCGCGGCGGGCCCGAGGGCGTCGAGCGCGTCGGCGTAGAGGGTGCGGGGCCAGGCCGAGAGCGGGCCGTGGCGCCCGAGCAGCGCCTGGTAGCTCTTCTCGTCGATGCCCACGATGACGGTGGAGCGGGCGGCCTGGGCGGGGCGCGTGCTGAAGAGCAGGTCGCCGATCCGGGCGCGCGAGGCGGCGAGGAGTCCCCACAGGCAGGCGGCCGCCAGCACCAGGGCCACGCCCAGGGCGGGCGCGCCGCTCGCGAGCAGGCGCGTGCGCTGGCTCCGGGTGAGCGCCCTCATCGCCCCACCGTGAGCAGCGAGATCTCCGGGGGCACCCGGAACCGGAGCGGGATGATGCTGGTGCCGATCCCGGGCGAGACGAAGAGGTCGCGGTCCTCCTCGCGGACGTGTCCGATCGCGTAGCGATCGCCGTAGTGCGACGGCACGATGAGGCGCCCGAGGACGGGCAGGTTCACCTGGCCGCCGTGGGTGTGCCCGGCCAGGGTGAGGAGCACCCGGGGCGGCACGCGGACGAAGAGATCCGGATTGTGGGTGAGGAGGATCACCGGCGCGGCCTCCGGTACCGAGGCGAGCGCGCGGGTGATCGAGGCGGGGCGCGTCCGCACCTCGCCGACTCCCGCGATCCACAGGGGCTGGCCGCGCACCGTGACCTCCGCGGCGGCGTCCTCGAGCACGCGGATGCCCGCGGCCTCGAGGGCGCGCGCGCAGCGGGCGCCGTCGTACCACCAGTCGTGATTGCCCAGCACCGCGACGACGCCGAGCGGGGCGCGCAGATCGCGCAGGGCCGCCGCGGTCTGCTCGATGGGCACGAACCGGCCGCCGACCACCCCGTGGATGACGTAGTCGCCGAGCAGCACGATCAGGTCCGGCCGCTCCGCGTTCACCGAGGCGACGATCTCGCGAACCTTCTCCACCGTGATGTGGGGCGCGCCGGTGTGCAGATCGGCGATCGCGGCGATCCGGAGGGGCCCGAGATCCGCGGGCCAGCGCGCGATCGGCACTCGTGTCTCGCGCGTGATCACCCAGCCGGGTTCGATGCCCACCGACCAGACGACGCCCCCGACGGTCGCCGCCAGGAGGGCGGTCAGGACGACGGTGGTGGCCCGCCGCCGGCGGCGCGTCAGCGGTACTCCCGGAAGAAGGCGCGGAGCTCCGCGGCGAGCGCCTCGGGCTCCTCCATCGCCGCGAAGTGGCCGCCCGCCGGCATCACCGTCCAGCGGCGGATGTTGTACATGCGCTCGGCCCAGGAGCGCGGTGGCCGCACGATCTCCTTCGGGAAGGCGGCGTACCCGGTCGGGACCTCGATGCGCTGGCCATCCGCGATGGGCCACGGCGAGTGGAAGCGCGCGTAGTACGGCCAGAAGGAGGCGTTGATGCTGCCGGTGACCCAGTAGATCATCACGTTGGTCAGGAGCTCGTCCTTGGTGAAGCGGCGCTCGACGTCGCCGCCGCAGTCGCTCCAGGTCCGGAACTTCTCCACGATCCAGGCCGCGAGCCCCACCGGCGAGTCGCTGAGGCCGAAGGCGAGGGTCTGGGGCCGCGTGCCCTGGATCCACTGGTAGCCGGTCTCCTCGCGCTGCCACCGGCCGAGATCGTCGAGGTACTGCTTCTCCTCCGGCGAGGGCTGGGCCGGCGGCTTGATGTCGCGCCGGAGCGACAGCAGGTTCACGTGGATGGCGGCGAGGCGGTCGGGATACGCGGCGCCCAGCTTCGAGGTGATGAAGCCGCCCCAGTCGCCCCCTTGCGCGGCGAAGCGCCGGTAGCCCAGCGTGTCGGTCATGAGCGACGCGAAGACGTCGGCGATCTCCGCGACGCCGAACCGCGCCTGGCCGGGCGCGAACGAGAAGCCGTAGCCGGGCAGCGAGGGCGCGATCACGGTGAACGCGTCGGCCGGATCGCCGCCGAAGCGCGCGGGGTCGGTGAGCATGGGCAGGATCTTGTGGAACTCCCAGACCGAGCCGGGCCAGCCGTGGGAGAGCAGCAGCGGGAGCGGGTTCGGTCCCCGGCCCTCCTCGTGGAGGAAGTGCACGTCGATCCCGGCCACCGGCGCGGTGAACTGGCGGAAGCCGTTGAGCCGGGCCTCGTGCGCGCGCCAGTCGTAGCGGTCCCTCCAGTACGCGACCAGCTCCTTCATATAGGCCAGGCTCGTGCCGAACGCCCACTCCGCGCCCGGCGCCTGGTCGGGCCAGCGCGCGCGGCCGAGGCGCTCGCGCAGGTCGGCCAGCGTGGATTCGGGCACCTCGACGCGGAAGGGCCTGGGCGGCATCAGAACACCGGCCGCTCGATGTAGGCGCCCCACACGGTGCGGAGCCGCGCCACGATCTCGCCCATCGTCGCGCGCGCCTTCACGAGCTCGATCGTCACCGGCATGATATTGCTCGCGGGCTCGCGCGCCTCGCGCTCGAGCCGGTCCATCAGCCGGTCCACCAGGGCCTGGTCGCGACGGCGGCGCACGTCCTTCAACCGGCCGATCTGGCGCGCCTCCACCGCGGGATCCACCTTGTGGATGGGCAGCGGCGGCGGCTCGGACGGCTCCGCCATGACGTTGACCCCGATCACCGGCTGCTCGCCCGCCGCCTTGCGCCGGGCGAAGTCGTAGGCGGAGTCGGCGATCTCGTGCTGGAAGAAGCCCTCCTCGATGGCCTTGATGGTGCCGCCCATCGCGTCGACCTTGGCCAGGATGCGCAGCACCTCCGCCTCGACGCGGTTGGTCAGGGCCTCCACGTAGTAGGATCCGCCGAGCGGATCCACCACGCCGGGCACGCGGGTCTCCAGCGCGATGACCTGCTGGGTGCGCAGCGCGACCTTCATCGCCTCCTCGGAGGGGATCGCGTAGGCCTCGTCCATACCGTTGGTGTGCAGCGACTGGGCCCCGCCCAGCACCGCGGAGAGCGCCTGGAACGCGGTGCGGATGATGTTGTTGAGCGGCTGGGCTTTGGTCAAGGTCGCCGCCGCGGTCTGGCAGTGGAAGCGCAGGCGCATGGACTCGGCCTTCGTGGCCCCGAAGCGCTCCTTCATGAGCCGGGCGTAGATCCGCCGGGCCGCCCGGAACTTGGCCACCTCCTCGAAGAAGTCGGCCTGGGCCACGAAGTAGAAGGCCAGGCGCGGGGCGAACTCGTCGACATGCACCCCCGCGCGCGTCACCTCCTCCACGTAGGCGATCGCGTTCGCCATCGTGAAGGCCAGCTCCTGCACCGAGGTCGCCCCCGCCTCCGAGATGTGATAGCCGCTGATGTTGATCGGGTTGTAGCGGGCGAGGTTCCGCGCGCTCCACACGATCATGTCGCGCATCACCCGCATCGAGGGGCGGATCGGGAAGATCCACTCCTTCTGGGCGATGTACTCCTTCAGGATGTCGGCCTGCACGGTGCCGGACAGCTTGTTCTGGTCGAAGCCGCGCGACTCCGCGAGGGCCACGTACATCGCGAGCAGGATCCACGCGCTCGGGTTGATCGTCATCGAGACCGAGATGCGCTCGAGGTCGATGCCCGAGAAGAGCGCCTCCATGTCGTCGAGGGTGTCGATGGCCACGCCCTCGCGGCCGACCTCGCCGAGCGAGCGCGGGTCGTCGGAGTCGTAGCCCATCAGGGTCGGCATGTCGAAGTCCACGCTGAGGCCGGTCTGCCCCTGCTCGATCAGGTAGCGGAAGCGCCCGTTGGTGTCCTCCCCGGTGCCGAAGCCCGCGATCTGCCGCATCGTCCAGTTGCGGCCGCGGTACATGGTGGGATAGGGTCCGCGCGTGTAGGGAAAGCGGCCGGGCAGGCCGATGTTGTCGGCGGGCGCGCCCGCGATGTCCTCCGGCGTGTACAGCCGCTGGGTCGGCAGCCCGGAGCCGGTGCGGTAGTCGGTGCGCGCCTCCGGCTGGCGGGCGAGGAACTCGGCCAGCTCCTTGGCTTCCCACGCGGCCTTCTCGGCGGCCTGGCGCTTCAGCGCTTCGGAATCGAACATGTCGGGCTCCTTCGTCGCGCGTTCGCGCAGTGGGACTGACCGCGCGTGCCGCCTAGCTTACCCTTGCCCGGCCGCCCGGCTCAACGGCGGCCTCCACGGTCGCCCCCGGCCTGGTCGTGATCGCGTAGAGGCGTACCGGCGCGGCGCGACCCCGGAGCTCCCGGCGGCCGAGGTCCTCGAGCTCGAAGCCCTCGAGCCCCTCGAGCCGCGTCACCGCCTCGTCGGAAGCGAGGAACCGGTGTCCGAGATCCCGCGTCGCCTGCTCGATGCGGGCGGTGGTGTTCATCACGTCGCCGTGGTACACGATCGCCCGGCGGCTGCCTCCCACCTCGCCGGTGATGACGGGCCCAGCGTGCAGCGCGGCCCGCAGCCGCGGCACCGCGCCGAAGTCCCGCTCGAAGCCGCTCGCTGCGCGCTCGAGCGCCCGCTCGATCTCGAAGAAGCAGGCGAGCGGGCGCGCGCGGGCGCGTCCGCCCGCGACGGTCCAGGTGATCACGACCTCGTCGCCGACGTACTGATGGACGTCGCCGTCGTGCTCGTCGATCGGATCAGAGGCGAGTCGGAACACCTCGCCGAGAAAGCGATGGACCGCGTCGATGCCCACCCGTTCCGCGAGGGGCGTCGACCCCACGATGTCGACGAAGAGAAAGAATCGCTCCTCCGGGCGCGACCGGTGGTACCGGCCGAGCACGATGTCGCGCAGCGTCTGGTCCCCGACGAGCCGGCCGATCTGCAGCAGCAGGATGCCGGCGCCCAGCATCACGACGGCGACCATCACCTGCTGGGCCGCGGGGGAGCCGACGATGTGGCCGGTCAGGGCCGGGTCCGGCCCCAGGACCGGCTCGGCGAATAGACGAGAAGCCGCAGCGCGAGGGCGACGACGAACGGCGCCCGGTCGAGCGCGTGCCCGAGCCGCGTCCGAGGGAGAAAGATCTCGGCGGCGATCACGGTGCCGGCCAGCATCAGCCCGTTCAAGGCGCCCGCGCCAGCTCCGACGAGGGCGCCGGCGAGGGGCGCGCCCGGGAAGCCGACGCCGCGGGCGCTCCCCAGCGCCGCGCCGATCGCCGCGCTCAGGCCGAGGGCCCGGAGTAGGAGGCCGAGGCGCCGTCGCGTCGTCGGCAGCATGGCGCCGGTCCGTCCCTCAACCGCGAGCGCGGATGCTCATCGCGGCAAGCCCTGGTGATAGAGGTCGCGATCGTCGATCACGCGGCGGGCCTTGAACTCGGTGCGCGGCAGGGTGCCCTCGGGGACGAGGTCCACCACCGGGTGCACGCCGAGGCGCGCGCGCAGGCGCTCGCGCATCAGGCCGCGCAGCGCCTCGAGCCGGGCGCCGTGGCCCGCGGTGTACTCCGCGCGCACCAGCAGCTCGTCCATGGTCTCGCGGCGGGAGACGATCACCCGGAACTCGCCGCCGAAGCCGTCGATGGCCCGCAGGGTGTCCTCGATGGCGCTCGGATAGATGTTCTCGCCGCGCACGATGATCATGTCGTCGAAGCGGCCGTAGAGTCCGTCCGGCAGCCGCGGGTAGGTCCGCCCGCAGGGGCACGGCGCGTCCACCCACCGCGCGCGATCGCCCGAGACCAGCCGGATCATCGGCTGCGACGTCCGCTCGAGGTGAGTGTACACGGGGGTGCCCTCGGCTCCGTAGGGCAGGGGACGGAACGTCTCCGGATCGCAGACCTGGGTGTAGACGAGATCCTGCCAGAGGTGCATGCCGGTGCGGTGGCGGCACTCGCCGTTGGTCATCCACGGCGACATCTCGGCCATGCTGCCCATGTCCACGCAGATGCCGCCGAAGGTCTGCTCGATCAGCGCGCGGGTCGCGGGAATGCCCGCGCCCGGCTCGCCCGAGAAGAAGAGCACCCGGAAGCCCAGGCCCGCGGGGTCGATGCCCTCGCGGCGCGCGGTCTCCGCGAAGTGCAGCGCGTAGGACGGGGTGCCGTAGAACGCGGACGGCCGGAGATCGCGGGCCCACTGGACGGCCTGGACCGTCTGGCCCTGTGCGCCCGCGCCGAACGGGAACACGGTGGCGCCGAGCCGCTCGCCCCCGGTGAGCGCGCCCCACGAGCCCAGGTAGAGGCTGAAGAACGAGCAGATCAGGATGCGATCGCCCGGGCGGATGCCCGCGCCCCACAGGATGCGCGCGTGGGCCTCCGCGATGCGCCCCCAGTCGTCCGCCCCGATGCCGAAGACGGTGGGCCGGCCGGTGGTGCCGCTGGTGCCGTGGATCCGCGCCACCTCCGCGGGGTCGATGCAGAGATAGTCGCCGAAGGGCGGGGCGGCCGCCTGCGCGGCCCGCAGCTCCGCCTTCTGCACCACCGGGAAGCGCGCGAGGTCGTCGAGGCTCTTGAGGGTGTCCGGGGACACGCCCGCCTCCTGCCAGCGGCGGCGGTAGAACGCGCTCCGCTCCCACGCGTACCGCACCTGCCGGGTGAGCTTGGCGAAGATCAGCGCCTCGCGCGCGGCGGGATCCGCGCATTCGACCTCGGGCAGCCAGTGCTCGGCGGACGGCGCGGGCCGGTAGGCGGGGTCGTAGCGCGGCGGCCAGACCGTCAGGTCCACGCCGCGCGTCCGGGAGAGCGCGGCCGCGTCCACGCGCGCCACCGATCAGCCGGTCGGCCGGGCCGCCACGAGGTCGCGGATGCGGGCGACGATCGTGTCGGGCGGCGTGTCCTGCAGGAGCACCTCGGCCACGCCCATGTCGCGCAGCACCGGCACGTCCTCGTCCGGGATCACCCCGCCCGCCACCAGCAGGATGTCCTCCGCCCGCGCCCCGCGCATCAGCTCGAGCACGCGCGGGAAGAGGGTGAGGTGGGCGCCGGAGAGGATGCTGATGCCGAGCACGTCCACGTCCTCCTGCACCGCCGCGGCCACCACTTCCTCGGGCGTGCGGTGCAGCCCGGTGTAGACGACCTCCATGCCCGCGTCGCGCAGGCAGCGGGCCACGATCTTCGCCCCGCGGTCGTGCCCGTCGAGGCCGACCTTGGCCACCAGCACGCGGATGGGGCGCTCGATCATGACGGGAGTGGTCGGGCCCGGGCGGCCCTAGCGGCGGGAGCGGCCGCCCGGCGCGATCGAGGGACCGGCCGCGGCGCCGTCGGCCACGCCGTCGAGCACCTCGCGCACCTTGAGCGCGAGCGCGTTCGGGGTGAACGGCTTGGAGAGAAACGCGATACCCGAGGCCAGCACGCCGTGCCTGACGATGGCGTCATCCGTGTAGCCGGACATATACAGCACCTTCAGCTCCGGGCGCAAGGTCGCCAGGCGCTGGGCGAGCTCGCGCCCGCTCATCTGCGGCATCACCACGTCGGTCACCAGCAGGTGAATGGTCCCCGCGTGCCGGTTGCTGATCTCGAGGGCCTCGGCCCCCTGCCGCGCCTCGAGCACGACGTAGTTGCTCATCTCGAGGATCTCCCGCACCACCGCCCGCACCCGCTGGGCGTCCTCCACGAGCAGGATCGTCTCGCCGCGCCCCGGGGTGAGGACGGCCTCGGGGGAGGAGCCCGCCCGGGGAGCCGGCGCCTCTGCGGCCGCCCGCTCCGCCGGGGCGACCGGGGCGGCCACGCGCGGGAGATAGACGGTGAACGTGGAGCCGCGGCCCGGCTCGCTCTCCACCCGGATGTGGCCGCCGCTCTGCTTCACGGTGCCGTAGACGGTGGAGAGCCCGAGCCCGGTGCCCTTGCCCTGCTCCTTGGTGGTGAAGAACGGCTCGAACAGGTGCGAGCGCGTCTCCGCGTCCATGCCCACCCCGGTGTCGCCCACCTCGAGCAGGATGTAGGGACCGGGCCGTGCGTCGCTCAGTCGCGCGGCGGCCGCCTCGTCGAGGTCCACGTTGGCGGTGCGCACGGTGAGCCGGCCGCCGTCGGGCATCGCGTCGCGCGCGTTCACGCAGAGGTTCAGGATCATCTGCTCCATCTGGCCGGGGTCGGCCTTGACCCCGCCCAGGTCGGGCGCGGTCACCGTGACGAGGTTGATCGTCTCGCCGAGGAGCCGCTGGAGCATCGCGTGGATGCTGGCCACGATGCCGTTGAGATCCACGAGGCGCGGGGCCATCACCTGCTTGCGGCTGAAGGCGAGGAGCTGGCGGGTGAGGGTGGCCGCCTGGTCGGCCGCGTCGCGGATGCCCTCCGCGTTGCGGCGCAGGGAGTGGCCGGGGGCGAGGCGGCGCAGCATCAGGTCGCTGTCGCCGCGGATGACCATGAGCAGGTTGTTGAAGTCGTGCGCGATCCCGCCCGCCAGCTTGCCCACCGCGTCCATCTTCTGGGCCTGGCGGAGCTGCTCCTCGCTCTGGTGGAGCGCGCGCTCCGAGCGCTTCAGCTCGGTGAGGTCCACCGTGAGGCCGCGCAGGGTGGTGGGCCGGCCGTCCGCGTCGCGTACCACGTGGACGATGTCGCGCAGCCACACCTCACGGCCGTCGGCCGCGATCGCCCGGTACTCGAACTCGTGGTCGCGGCTCTGCGCGATCGCGTCCCGGTAGATCTGCATGACCGGCCCGCGGTCGTCCGGATGGATGCGGCGGGCCCAGAAGTCGGGCTCGCGCAGCCAGCGCTCCACCGGGTAGCCGAGCACGGTCTCGGCGCGGCCGCTGACGAAGGAGAAGGCGAGGGTGTGCGCGTCGGCCTCCCACACGATGGCGTCGAGCCCCTGGATGAGGTCGCGGTAGCGCTGCTCGGACTCCTGGTGGGCCGCCTGCAGGCGTTCTTCCTCGGTGAGGTCCTCCACGATCAGGAGCAGGCGCGGCGGCTCGTCGTCGGCCAGATGGATCGCGCTCATCGTGATGCGCGCGGGCTTGGTGTCGCGGCGCGCGTACACGTAGAGCTCGTAGAGGCCGGCCTGCTGGGTCGCGCCGGTGGCGAGCACCTCCCGGGCCCCGCGCAGGAGCCGCTCCGCGCGCACCAGCTGCTGGAGATCGCGCCCGAGCACGTCCTCCTCGCGGAGGCGGAACGACTCGAGGAAAGCGCGGTTGGCCGAGAGCACGTGCAGGTCGTCGGAGAGCAGCAGGAGGCCGGCGGGCACGCTCGCCACGATCTTGTCCGCGTAGCCCTGGAGATTGGTCATCGCGCGGGCCTGGCGCATCTGCTCCTGGAGCAGCCGCGCGCGCTGCTGCTCGCGGTGCAGCGCGATGAGGAAGCCGGCCAGGGCCAGGAGCAGGAACGCGGCGGCCGCGCCGGCCAGCCGTCCCGAGCGCTGGAACTCGGCGAGCACCTCGTCCTGGTCTACCTTCAGCACGAGCGACCAGCCGGCCGGCACCACCCGGCGCACCGCGGCCAGGACCGGCACGCCGCGGTAGTCCACCGTCTCGCCGACCGCCTCGTGCCCCTGGGCGCTCGCCCGGGCGAGCGCGCCGAGGGCGCCGAGCGCGCGCTTCGACGTCTCCGCGTCGGGCGAGATCGGCTGCCGCAGCGGGGAGAGAAAGGCGGGCGGCTCGGCGTCGAGGTCCACCAGGAGGGTCTCGCCGGTGCGGGTCGGCTCCGCGTCGTCGGCGAGGAGCGGGTAGAGGCCGGCTTCCGGCTTGGCCGCGAGGGTGACCACGCCCAGCAGCGGTCGCGCGTCGCCGTCGAGGCCGGCGGGCGCGCCGTCGGAGAAGACCGGCACCGTGACCACGAGCAGGCGGCCCGCCCCCTCGCCGCCGAGCTCGAAGCGCGGTTTGCGGCTCTTCGCCACGCGCGCGGCGTGCTCCGCGGCCTGCTCGAGCAGCCCGGCGGCCGATCCGGCGTCCGGGGCGGAGCGGGCCGCCGGGCGGCCGGCCGCGTCCGAGACCACGATGCCCACGTAGCCGTAGGCCGCGGCGACCCGGCTCAGGTGTCGCGCGAGCGCCTCGTCGTCCCGGCCCTGGCCGGCGAGCTGCGCGCGCACCGCCGGGAAGGCGGCGAGCACTTCCGCGTCGGCGCGGCGGGCCGCGAGCCAGCTCGAGACGAGTCGGGTCCGGTCCGCCGCGATGGTGGCGATGCGGCTCTTCCAGTGGGTCAGCGCGGTCTCGCGCTCGGTGCCGATCTGGTGCGCGGTGAACAGCACGACGAGGATCGTCCCGGTCAGGAACACGCCGACGTGGATCCAGGGAATGCCCTCGCCGGACCCCGATCGCCGCGACCCCGATGCGGCCGTGTTTCCTCGATCGGCACTCGTCCGCGCGTGAGGGCTCTCGCGGCCGCCGCTAGGCATGACGGAGACTCCGTCGTGGACGCGTCATAGGCGCTCGTCCAGAATACGGCGGGAGACCGGCTCGCCACAACCCTTCGCGGACGCGCGGCGCGGGGCCGGATCAGACGTGGTTGCGCAGCATCAGCTCCTTCGGATGCGGGCGCAGGTAGATCTGGTCGCGGACGTAGGCCACCTCGAAGCGGGCGACGTAGTGGTTGATCAGGGTGATGGGCACCACCAGGGGCACGAGGCCGGCCGCGTAGTCGCCGATCACGCCCGCCAGCTCCCGCTTCTCGACTGCCGAGAGCTGTTTCTTGAAGAAGCCCATGATGTGCTGGAGCACGTTGACGTGCTTGGGGATCGTGGCCCGCGTCTCGAGCGCCCGCATGAAGCGCTCGCCGTAGCCGTCGAGCCATCCCGCACGCGGGGGACGCGCGACCTCCGCGACCAGCCGGCCGAGCCGCGCGTAGGCGGCGGGGTTGTGGGCGAGCAGCAGGTACTTGTGCGCGGTGTGGAACTCCACCACCGCGGCCGGGGGCGGCTCGGACTCCCGCAGCGCGGCGAGGCGCCGGTAGGCGAAGACGCGAGTGATGAAGTTGTCGCGGAGGTGCGCGTCGTTGAGCCGGCCTTCCTCCTCCACCGGCAGCAGCGGCAGGGCGTCGGTGAGCGCGCGCGCGAAGAGACCGGTGCCGGTGCGGGCGGGCGGCCCGTCGCCCGCGTAGACCTTCACACGCTCGAGGCCGCAAGAGGGCGAGCCGCGCTTGAGGATGTAGCCGCTGAGCTCGCGGCGCCGGAGCTCGTCCACGCGCCGTCCCGCGAACTCGCGCATGCGCGCGCTGTGATCGGTCCCGCTCGTGACGCCCATCAGGCGCGGCGCGGCCGCGTCGCCCACCAGCCGGATCGGCTCGCGCGGCACCCCCATGCCGACCTCCATCTCGGGGCACACCGGCACCCACGTGAAGTAGCGGGCGAGCACCCCGGTGATGTAGGCGTCCTTCTGGTGGCCGCCGTCGTAGCGCACCTCCTCGCCCAGGAGGCAGGAGGAGATGCCGACGCGGATGGGGAGATCGGGCGAGCGCCAGGCCGGCGGGGCCGCCATCAGGGCGCCCGGTAGCGGACCTCGAAGCTCACGCACCCCGCCGCGGAGTGGAACGGGCCGTGCGGCATGCCGGGTGGCCGCACCGCGACCGAGCCCGCCGGATAGGGGCGGCCGCCGCACTCGAGCGTGCCCGAGATGATGTAGATCTCCTCCCAGAAGTCGTGGGTCACCACGCGGTCGTTCCCGGAGCCGGGATCGAAGCGGAGCAGCCGGGTGGTCACGCCCTCGTCGGCGCCGCCGCTGATGACCTGCTCCCAGACGCCGCCGGGGAATCCGGACGCGGGCCGCCACGGCAGGGGCGCCGGATCGAAGAACTCGCGCTCGGCTTTCGTGGCTTCCATCGCTGGAGTATTGTAGCCGACATGCCCACCATCGACCCCGCCCAGCTCGAAGCGAAGGCCACCCGCATCTTCACCGCGATGGGCGCGCCGGCCGGCGACGCGGCGTGGATCGCCGCGCTGCTCGTGCGCGCGAACCTGCGCGGTCACGACTCGCACGGCGTCATCCGCGTTCCGCAGTACTGGGAGTCGGTCAAGAAGAAGGAAGTGGACCCCCGGTCGCCGGTGACGGTCACCGCGGAGACGCCCGCGCTGGCGCGGCTCGACGGGGGCGGCGGCTTCGGCCAGGTGGTGGGCCGCCGCGCGATGGAGATGGCGATCGCGAAGGCGAAGGCGGGCGGCCTGAGCGCCGCCTCCACCTCGCGCACCAGCCACGTGGGCCGGCTCGCCGACTACGCGGAGATGGCGGCCAACGCGGGGCTCGTCGGGCTGCTCTGGGCCAACTGCGTGCACGGGCTCAACGTGGCGCCGTGGGGAGGCGCCGCGCGGCGCCTCGGCACGAACCCGCACGCGGTCGGCATTCCCGGCGCGGGCGGCCCCGCGATGGTGCTCGACTTCGCCACCAGCGTGGTGGCCGAGGGCAAGCTGCGCGTGAAGCGCAACCGCAAGCAGCCCGCCCCGCCCGGCTGGTTCGTGGACGCGCAGGGCCGGCCGCAGACCGATCCGGAGATCTTCTACGGCACCCCGCCCGGCGCCCTGCTCACCTCCGGGGAGCACAAGGGGTACGGGATGTCGCTCGCGGTGGAGATCCTCGGCGGCGTCCTGTCCGGCACCGGCCCCGCGGGCCCGCCGCCCGGGGTCTTCGCCAACGGCACGCTCATGATCTGCCTCGACGTGGAGCGGTTCCTGCCGCTGCCCGAGTTCCACCGCCAGGTGGCCTCGCTCTTCGGCTGGGTGAAGTCCGCGCCGCTCGCGCAGGGCGCCACCGAGATCCTGATTCCGGGCGAGCCGGAGGCGCGGCTCGAGGCCGAGCGCCGGCGCGACGGCATTCCGATCGAGGACCAGACCTGGACCCAGATCGAGACGGCCGCGGCCGAGCTCGGTGTCGGCTAGGGGAAGAGGCGCTCGGCGTTCCTGAACGCGATCTTCTCGGCCACGTCGCGCGGGAGCTGGCTCAGGTAGCCCCGCACCTCGGTCACCGAGCCCGGCAGCGCTTCCCATCGCGAGGTCATCCAGGTGTCGGTCCCCGCGAGGAAGCGGTCGGGATGGCGCAGGAACACCGCGCGCCATCCCGGATCGAGCGTGCCGCCCGGGGCCACGTCCCCGTTGCGGATGGCCAGGTCCACCCAGAGGGTCGGATAGCGGTCGAGCAGCGCGCCCACCGCCGGTGGCCCGGAGGACATGCCCGCGTGCGCCCAGATCACCTTCAGGCGCGGCTCGATCGTGAACAGCTCGATGATCGCGAGCTCGTCCGAGTGGGCGTGGAGGTAGATGTTCTCCTGGACGGCCAGCTCGGTGATGCGCTTGACCACGAAGGTGCCGGTCTGCCCGCCGAAGAGGTGGAACTCGCCGATGCCCTTGTGCACGCCGCGATTCTTCTGCAGCCGTTCCTGCACGTAGGCGAGCACCGCCGGGTCCTGCCACCAGTGGCCCATGTCCCCGCGGGTGCGGTAGGGTCGCAGGATCGGCACGATCCGCTGCGGATCCTTCGCGTGCAGCGTGAGCGTGCCGTCGTCGGGCGTGCTGGAGACGAGCGCGCGCTTGATGCCCGCCTTCTGGAGGATGCCCAGGATGCGCTCGGGCGGGTACTCGATCCAGTCCCCCGAGCTGTAGTGGATGTGCGTGTCGAAGATCGGCAGCTCGGGGCTCTGGGCGCGCGAGGATTCCGCCCGGAGGGTGGCGAGCGCCAGGACGAGCGTGACGGTAAAGCGCACCGCGGGTTGCCGCCGCACGCGTCGAGCCTAGCATGGACGCTTCGCCTTGCACACCCGCATCGCGGGCGCTACGCTGGGCGACGTGATCGACAGTATTCGCGCGATCGTTATCGTGATCTTGCTCCTGGCTGCGGCGGGGCCCGCGCTCGCCCAGGGTCTGCCCGGCGGCCGCCCGCCCGACGCCATCGATCGCGCGCGCGGGCTCGCCACCCAGCCCTTCGGCACGTTGCCCGCGCCGGCGCGGCCCGCCGAGCGCTACGTGCCCCCGAGCCGCGTGTACTCGCCCGGCCAGGGGCGCGAGGTGCTGGTCCCCGGCCACTACGAGCGCGACGTCAACGGCCAGCGTGTCGAGGTCCCGCCGCTCGTCACCACCACGCCCGACGGGCGCAACGCGACGGTGGTGCCCGGCGGCGAGCGCCCGCCGGTCGAGCAGCGCCAGGATCCTTGATGCTGGACGCGGTGGGGATGGCCGAGATCAACAAGATCTTCGCGGTCACCGACGCCCTCGGGGTGCACCGGGAAGCGCTGGTGATTCCCCTCGGCACCGGCAAGGGACGCGTCCGCAAGCTGCCGAGCGGCAAGTTCGAGATCACGGTGGACGCGGAGACGCCGCTGGATGAGTGGCTCGAGGGATTGCCCGCGCTGATCCGAGCCGCCATGGCGTGAGCGCCCGGCGGCGAGGGGAGATCGGGCTCCTCTCCCTCGTCGCCATCCTCTTCTTCAACGTCAGCGGCGGTCCGTATGGGCTCGAGGACGCCGTCGGCACCCTCGGCCCCGGCCTCGCCCTGGTCCTCCTCGTGGTCACCCCGCTGGTCTGGAGCCTTCCCGTCTCGCTCGCGATGGCCGAGCTCGCCGCCGCGCTTCCCGAGGAAGGCGGCTACGTGGTGTGGGTGCAGCGGGCCTTCGGCCGCTTCTGGGGCTTCCAGGTGGGCTGGTGGAGCTGGATCAACAGCTTCGTGGACGTGGCGGTCTACCCCGCGCTCTTCGCGGACTACGTCGGGTTCTGGCGACCGGACATGTCCGCGCTCGAGCGCTGGGTGCTGGTGCTGGCCTTCATCTGGATCCTCACCGCGATCAACGTGGCCGGGGTGCGCATCACCGGCTGGGTCGCGGTGGCGATGGCGGGCGTCTCGCTCGTGCCGGTGGTGGTGCTCACCGCGATGGCGGGCACGCAGCTCCGCGAGGTCCCGTGGCGTCCCTTCGCCGCGGACGAGGGCGGCCTGCTCGCCGGGCTCGGGCTGGGGCTCGCGGTCATGATGTGGAACTACTCGGGCTGGGACGCGCCCACCACCACGCTCGGCGAGACGCGCGATCCCGGCGCGAGCTTTCGCCGGGCGGTCTGGGTCGCGCTGCCGCTGATCACCCTCGCCTACGTGTTGCCGGTGGCGGCCAGCCTCTCGGCGGGGGAAGGCTGGGAGGACTGGGACACCGGCCACTGGCCGGTGGTCGCCGAGGCGATCGGCGGGCCGTGGCTCGCCAACCTGGTCGCGGGCGGCGCGGTGATCGCCACTGCCGGGCTCTTCCTGTCGCTGCTCCTCACCAACTCGCGCCTGCCCTACGCGCTCGCCCTGGCCGGCCAGATGCCGGCCGCGCTCGGCCGGCTCCATCCCCGCTTCGGCACGCCGTGGGGCGCGATCGTGCTGTCGAGCGCCTGCTACAGCCTCTGCGCGTTCTGGAGCTTCAAGGAGCTGATCGTCCTGAACATCTGGCTGTACTCGATCACGCTCGTGCTGGAGCTGGCCGCCTTCGTGGCCCTGCGCCTGCGCGAGCCGGGGCTGCCGCGGCCGTGGCGCGTGGGTGGTGGCGCGACGGGGATGTGGCTCGTGGCGGTGCTGCCGTCGCTCTGCTGCCTGCTCGCGATGGCGACCGCCGGATGGATGAACACCGCGGTCGGCGTCGCCGCGGCCCTCACCGGACCGCTTGCCTACTTGCTCTGGCGCGCCCCGATTCGGCGCCGCGCGTAATCTCCCTTTCCCCCCTGGGGAGAGGGCAGGGTGAAGGCCTCGCGGTTACGCGCGAGGCAGCAACAGCTCCCGCCAGGCGCTCGGCGTGGCGGCGGCCGCCCGAGGCCGGACCGCGCGGACGCGCAGACCCCGGCGGCGGAGCCCGCGCCACACGCCGGCGCGGAAGGGCGCGTTGGCCAGCAGGCCGCCCGCCCAGCTCACCGTGATCGGCGCGCGCAGCCGGAGCGCGCGGGCGACACGGATCACGAGCGCGGCCAGGGCTTCCTGCGCTTCCCGCACGACGCGGCGGGCGGTCGGGTCGCCCGCGTGGGCTCGCCGCACGACGCCGGGCGCGAGGGCGGCGACCCGCGCGACCGCGTCGGCGGCGGTCGCGAGCCGTCGGGCGCGCGGCCAGGGGACCGCGGGGCCGCGGAGCCAGGCGCGTCCGATCGAGAACGCGGAGCCGTCGTCGCCGAGGAGCGGTCCCAGGCCGCCGGCGCGCGTGAAGCGTCCCCGGCGGTCGCGGCCGAGGGCGATGGAGCCGGTGCCCGCGAGCAGCAGCACGCCCGGAACCGCGCCGAGCGCGGCCAGGTAGGCCGCCTCGACGTCCGAGATCACGACCACGCGCGGGGCGAAGCGGCGCAGGCGCCGCGCGAGGGCCCGGCGCTCGCCGCGGGTCCAGATTCCGCGCGAGGCCACGCCCAGCGCGGCCAGGTCGCCGCGCGAGAGCCGCCAGCGGCGCCAGAGTCGCGCGAGCAGCGCGGGCAGCCCCGCCACGCCCGGCGTCGGCCCCCGGTAGGCGCGCGGCGTCGCGCCCGAGACGGACACGCGCACCCACGTGCCGCCCAGATCCACCACGACCAGCGGCGGGGCGCCGCGCGGGGTGCCCGCAAGCGCGCGATTCATGGTCGCTATTGTCCTCCAGGCGGCATCGAAAGCGAAAGCACGGTAAGGTGGGAATACACCCCTGCGCCGCCCGTCGAAATGGGGCAGAGTTGGTGACTCTCTCGAACCTGGAGGCAACATGCGACGCACCCTGATGGCCATGTCGGCCGCGCTGCTCCTGGGCCTGACCGCGTCCGTCGCGGCCGCCCTGACGCCGACCGAGACCGTGAAGTCGCGAGTGGACGAAGCGCTGCAGAGTCTCTCCCAGACCGCCAACCCGACCGCCGATGCCGCCGGGCGCCGGCGCGCGGACATCCGCCGGGCCGCCGATACGCTGTTCGATTTTCCGGACATGGCGCGCCGGGCGCTCGGCCGCCACTGGACGGACCGCACGCCCGCCGAGCGCGAGGAGTTCACGCAGCTCTTCACCGATCTGATCGCGCGGACGTACATCGGCAAGATCGACCGCTACGCGGGGGAATCCATCGCCTACGTGGGCGAGCGGGTGGACGGCGAGGAGGCCTCGGTGCGATCGCAGGTGGTCACCGCCAAGGGCTCGCAGATCCCCGTCGAGTACCGGATGCACCGCGCGAACGACGTGTGGAGCGCCTACGACGTGCTCATCGAGAACGTGAGCCTGGTGGGCACCTATCGGAGCCAGTTCGATCGCGTGATCAAGGCCGAATCGTTCGAGAACCTGCTGCGCCGCCTGCGCGAGAAGGGCCAGGTCGCGGAAGCGCAGTAGCGCCGCGCCCCCTCACCCAACCCTCTCCCCCTCACCGAGGGGAGGGTTTACTTTTTCAGCAGAAACTGGGCCTCGTCGAAGGACTCGGCGGCGAGCTCGCTGAGGCCGGTGCGGGTGTAGAGATCGCCCAGCAGCAAGTGGAGCGTGGGCTCGTCGCGGTCGGCGTCGAGCGCGGCAACCACCACCCGCCGCGCGTCGTGCAGGAGCCCCTCGCGCGCGAGCAGCCCCGCCCGCATCACCGCCTTCGAGGTCGCCGGCGCCGCCGATCCCAGCTCCTGGTCGAGCGCGGCGAGATCGTCCGCCACCGCGCGGGCCCGCGCCGCGTCCACCACCTCGAACCACGCCTCCTGCGTGGGCTGCGCTCCGGCGGTGATCCGCAGCGTGTAGCGCGTGTTCGGGGCGAGCGCGGGCGCGTCGGCGGGATACGCCCAGCGCGGCCCGGTGACCTCGCGCCGCTCGATCACCGGGCCACTCGGCCCGACCAGACGCACCGTGTAGCGGGCGAAGCGGCTGCCGAGCCACTCGAAGGCCAGCCCGTCCGGCAGGGCGCGGCCGTTGCGCGGGCTCAGGATCACCGGCGGCCGCGCCTGGCTCCGGGTCGCGAGCACGGCCTGCGACGACTCCTTGGTGGTGCCGGCCAGGAAGCCCAGGCTCGCCTCCACGAGGGCCTTGGCCTTCTGGCCCTGTCCGCTCGCGGCGACGCCGGGCACCGTGAGACTCCCGGCCGCGCCGGCCACCCGCACCGTCCCGCGCCCGCTCGAGAGCAGCACCACCGCGCTCGCGTCCTCGGTGGTGCGGACGATGTCGCCCGCGCGGAGCGCGAGGAGCGGCCGCGCCGGCCGCCAGTCGCCTCCCGCGGCGGCCTTCACCTCCACGCGGCCGCGCGCCGGCTTGATCTCGGTGATGACCCCGGAGCTCTCGGTGGTGTGGGCCGCCGCGGGGGCGGCCAGCGCGAGCAGCGCACCAAGGATGAAGGACAGGAGCGAGAGCATGCGCATGGTCAGGCCTCCGTCAGGTTCATGAGCTCGTAGATCTCGACCGGCTGCCGCCGTCCCTTCACGGTCACGCTGCCTCGGTCCCGGACCACCACCCGGTCCTTCAGGGCCGCGAGCACGGCGCCGCTGATCAGGATGCCGGTGCCAAGGTCGCGGTTCAACCCCTCGATCCGCGACGTGGTGTTGACGGTATCGCCGAGCACCGCGTACTTCTTCTTGCGCGGGGCCCCCAGCGTGCCCGCGAACGCCTCGCCGGTGTGCACCGCGATGCCCATCGCGAGCGGTCCGCGGCTCTCCGCCTCCCAGCGCCGGTTCAATCCCTCGAGCGCCGCGTGCATGGCGACCGCGGTGTGGGCCGCGTGCCAGCAGTGCTCGGGGTCGTCGAGCGGGGCGCCGTAGACCGCCATGATCGCGTCGCCGATGAAGTCCTGCACGAGGCCGCGGTGGGCGAGGATCACGTCCACCATCGCGGTGAAGTACTCGTTCATCATCTCGGAGACCACCTCGGGGGGCAGGCGCTCGGACATGGTGGTGAAGCCGCGCAGGTCCGACATCAGCACGGTCACGCGGCGCACCTCGCCGCCGAGCCGCGTGCCGATCCTCTGCACCCGGTCCATGATCTCGGGGCTCACGTACTGCCCGAACGCGGAGCGGAGGCGGCGCCGGCGCAGCATGTGGCCGCCCTGCAGGTAGACCAGCATGCCGATGAGCGGCGCCAGGAAGTCGAGCCAGTAGCCGCCGCGCGTGTAGGCCTCGTACGACGCGGCGGCGAGCCCGCCCACCAGGATCAGGCCGACCAGGGCGAGCCAGAGCGGGCGCAGCCACAGCGAGAGCAGCGAGATGGTCAGGCAGACCAGCGTGAGCAGCCCCACGTTCAGGTACCAGGGCGGCGGCAGCAAGGTCCGGCGCGAGAGCAGGGTGTTGACCATGTGGGCGTGGATCTCCACGCCGGCCATGAGCCCGGTCGGGGTCGGGAAGTGGTCGCGGCTCTCCGCGAAGCTCGCGCCGACCAGGACGATGCGATCGCGGAAGGGATTGTCGTGGTCGGGGACGGTGCCGGCGCGCGCGAGCTGCACGAGCGGCTCGCTCGGGAACGTGGTGAAGGCGCCTGCCGGCCCGGAGAAGTCGATGCGCCACGGCCGGGCCGCGAGCTGCCGCACCGGCGTATCGGTCGGCCCGGCGAGCGCGCCGGACGGCTCGCGCAGGGGCAGGGGGATCGCCGCCCCCTTGCCCGAGAGCCGGTGCGCCAGCTCGGAGGGGGGAAGACCGGTGGACGCGGCGAGCGTGGTGAGCGACAGCGCGGGCAGCCACCCGCCGCCCGCCCGGGGCAGGACCGGGGTGAAGCGCCGCACCATCCCGTCGGCGCCGATCGGCGCGTTGGCGAAGCCCACCAGCCCGGCCAGCTCCGGCGCGAAGGGCGGCAGCAGCGTGTAGCCGTCCGCGCCGTCCTGGCCGCCGGCGGGCATCGCGAAGGTGGCGAAGAGCAGCGAGCCGGGGCGCGCCGCGCTCCAGCGGCCGACAGTGGCGAGCAGCGCCTGGTCCTCCGCGGGCGTGGTGGGCGCGGTGAGGACCAGGTCGAAGGCCACCACGCGCGCGCCGCTCTTGAGCAGGAAGTCGGCGAGGTCGGCGACGTAGCGTCGCGAGAGCGGCTGGCGCTGCCCGAGGGCCTGGAAGGCGTCGTCGTCGATCAGGACGAGAGTGATCTCGGGCGCGGCCACCCGGTCGCGGAGGAAGAGGAAGGCGTCCACCGCGCGCGTCTCCCAGCCCGCGAGCACGCCGGTACGGGAGAGCGCGGTGACCGCGACGGAGACGAGCAGGCCGACCAGCATCGCGCGCACCACGCGCGCGCGGCGTCCCGTGCCCCGGAGGGCCAGGGTCAGTGGCCGACTCCAGTGAGGCCGAAGGCGGCCCAGGCGAACGGGTGGGGGAATTCCTTCATCGCGGCGCGCTGCGCGGCCTGGAGCGCGAGGCCGGTGTCGGCCTTGGCGAGGCGGTCGTAGAACTCCCGGCGAGAGCCAGGACCGCCCACCACCGCCGCCCGCTCCGCATGGTCGCCACGCCGCTCCCGCCCGCCATCATAGACCAGCGCCGCGACCGGCAGCAAGACGGACGCACCGTAGATTGGCGCGTCCGGCGCCCGCCGCCGCCATAATGGAGCGTGCTCTCTCCCGGGGCGGAGCTGCTGATCGACGGCGCGATCGTCGTCGTCTACTTCACCGGCATCACGATCATCGGCCTCTACCTGGGCCGGCGCGACCGGAGCCTGGAAGACTTCGCCCTGGCGGGCCGCCGCGTGCCCTGGTGGGCGGTGATGGCCTCGATCATCGCGGCGGAGACGAGCGCGGCGACCTTCCTGGGCGTGCCGAGCGAGGGCTACACCACCCGGAGCTTCGCCTACGTGCAGATCATGCTCGGACTGATCCTGGGGCGCGTGGTGGTCGGCCACGTCTTCCTGCGGCCGTACTACACCTTCAGGGTCTACACGGTCTACGACTACCTCGGGGTGCGCTTCGGCCCGTGGAGCAAGGCGTACGTCTCCGGGCTCTTCCTCTTCATGCGCACGCTCGCCTCCGGCACCCGGCTCTTCATCCCCTCGCTCGTCATGGTGCTGGCGTACCGCCTGTTCGTCTCGGGGGAGCGCGCCCAGGCCGCGCAGGAGCCGGTCACCACCGTCGGCCCCTACCTGGTCGCGATCGTCATCCTCACCGTCGTGACCTGCCTCTACACCGCGGTGGGCGGGATCAAGGCGGTGATCTGGACCGATGTGATCCAGGCCTGCCTGATGTTCGGCGGCGCGCTGGTCGCCATCGCGACCCTGCTCGTCCACGTGGGCGGGCTCTCTGCGGTCGTCCAGGCGGTGCCGCAGCTCACGAGCCACGAGGGCTACTTCCTGCACGGCTTCGAGGCCGCGCGCGTCGCGGCGTGGCAGACCGCCCACGGGCTCACCGCGATGGGGGCGTGGGACTACGTGAAGCTGGTGCTGGCCAGCGACTACACTCTCTTCTCCGCGCTGATCGGCGCCACCCTCGGCAACATGGCCGCCTTCGGCACCGACCAGGACATGGTCCAGCGGATGCTGACCGCGGAGACCCATCAGAAGGCGCGCCGCAGCCTGGTGACCGCCGCCTTCATGGACGTGCCGATCGCGGCCGCCTTCGTCTTCATCGGCATCCTGCTCTTCGTCTACTACGGCCAGGACCCGACCTTCCGGCCGCGGGCCAATGCCGACGTCTTCGCCTCCTACATCCTGAACGTCATGCCGGTGGGCGTGCGCGGCTTCGTGATCGCGGGGGTCTTCGCGACCGCGATGGGTTCCTTTTCGGCCGCCCTCAACGCGCTCGCCACCAGCGCGACCAACGACTGGTACCTCCACTGGGTCCGCGGCCGATCCCAGACCCACTACGTGCGGGTGGCCCGGGGGTTCACCGTCCTCTTCGCCGCCTTCATGGTCGCGATCGCCGGGGCCTTCGCCTACGCCAAGGTCACGACGCCGGACGTGCGGATCATCCCGGTGGTCCTCGGGATCGCCGGCTTCATCCTGGGGCCGATGCTCGGCGTGTTCCTGATCGGGATGCTGACCACCGGCCGCGGCTCCGACCGGGGCAACCTGCTCGCGATCACCGCGGGGTTGCTCGCGACGGTGGTGGCGGGGAAGCTCCACATCACGATCCTGAACGGGCCCCGACCTTCCGGCAGCCGACCTGGATCCCGGAGGTCGCGTTCACCTGGTGGGCCATGATCGGCGCGGTGGTGGTGGTCGTCGTCGGCCTCTGCTTCCGCACGCCCGCCGCGGTGCGGGCCGAGGTGGCTCGCCACGAGCGCGTGGCCCGCATCGCGGAGGGCGTGCCGCTGGACATGCGGGGCCAGGCGGGGGTTTCCTGAACCGCCGTTCAGTGCTATCCTTCCGCCACTGAACGATCACTCATTCTTCCTCGAAGCGGAGGACTACATGTCGAGCCAGTTCCTCTACCGGTTGCCCGTCGAGCAGACCCAGTGGAAGGTCGAAGGCCAGACCACCACCGCGTTCACCTGGGAGTACGAGGACGGCAGCGAGGACCTGCTGCGGCTCTACGCCAAGGGCAAGAAGCAGCAGTGGGACGCGGCGGACCGGCTCGACTGGTCGCAGGACGTGGACCCGGACAACCCGATGGGCATGTCGGACCGGACCATCGCGATCCACGGGACCGATCTCTGGAACAGCCTCGGCGAGAAGGACCGGGTGCACATCCGGCGCAACCTGCAGGCCCACTCGCTCTCGCAGTTCATGCACGGCGAGCAGGGCGCGCTCATCGCCACCGCCAAGATCGTCCAGACCGTGCCCACCTACGAGTCCAAGTTCTACGCGGCGACCCAGGTGATGGACGAGGCGCGCCACGTGGAAGCCTACTCCCGGCTGCTCCACGAGAAGTTCAAGCTCGCGTACCCGATCACCCCCACGCTGGCCAAGCTGCTCGAGGCGACGATCACCGACCGGCGCTGGGACATGACCTACCTCGGCATGCAGATCCTGATCGAGGGGCTCGCCCTCGCCGCCTTCCAGCGCATCCGCGACAACTCGACCAACCCGCTGTGCGCGGCGGTGAACGCCTACGTCATGCAGGACGAGGCGCGCCACGTCGCCTTCGGCCGCCTGGCCCTGCGCGAGTACTATCCGCAGCTCACCGACGCGGAGCGGGACGAGCGCGAGGAGTTCGTGGTCGAGGCCTGCTACCACATGCGCGACCGCTTCGATCAGAAGGAGGTCTGGGAGAACCTGGGCCTGCCGGTCAAGGAGTGCGTCGCGGCGGTGGACCAGTCGGACACCATGAAGCAGTTCCGGCGGCGTCTCTTCACCCGGATCGTCCCCACCGTGAAGGACATCGGGCTCTGGGGCGACCGGGTGCGGCGGGCCTACGAGGACATGGGCGTCATGGAGTTCGCGGACGCGGACGCCGCCGCCATCCTCGAGAACGACAACCGCGTGGCGGAGGAGTTCGACGCCAAGCAGTTCGTCGGGCAGCAGCTCGGGCAGGCGTCCTAGGTCAGGCCAGGTCGAAGAGGAGGAAGTGGGCGGGCTCGAGGGCCACGATCTCGAGCGCCTGCTCCCGGCTCACCGCGGCGCCGTCGCCCGCGCCAAGCGCGGTGCCGTTCATCTCCACGCGGCCGGTCACCATCTGCAGCCACGCGTGCCGCCCGGCGGCCAGGGCGTGCTTCACCCGCTCGCCCGGCTCGAGCCGCGACACGTAGAGGTCCACGTCCTGGTGGATCGTCACTCCGCCGTCCCGGCCGTCGCGCGAGGCGATGAGACGTAGCGTCCCGCGCTCTTCCTGCGGCGGGATCGCCTTCTGCTCGTAGCCGGGGGCGAGCCCGCGGCGGTTCGGCAGGATCCAGATCTGGAGGAAGTGCACCGGCTGGTCCGGCTTCGGGTTGGCCTCGCTGTGGGTCACCCCGGTGCCCGCGCTCATGCGCTGGACGTCGCCGGGCACGATGACCGAGCGGTTGCCCATGCTGTCGGCGTGCTCGAGGGCGCCCTCCAGCACGTAGGTCACGATCTCCATGTCGTTGTGCGAGTGCGCCCCGAAGCCGCGGCCGCCCGCGACGCGGTCCTCGTTGATCACGCGTAGGGTCCGGAAGCCCATGTGCGAGGGGTCGTGGTAGCCCGCGAACGAGAAGGTATGCGAGGTGTCGAGCCAGCCGTGATCGAAGTGGCCGCGCTCGGCGGCGGGACGGGTGACGATCATCGCGTGGCTCCTTTTGGTGAGGGTTGCCTTACACGTCCATCGTACCCGACGCGGCAAGAGGGCCCCTCCGCGGGTATCATCGACGCCATGGTGGACGAGATGGCGGCGGGCGGGGAGCACCGGGCGCGGCTGCGCGCGGTCTGGATCTCGCTGGCGGTGTCGGTGCTGCTGCTGGCCGCCAAGTACCAGGCCTATCGCCTCACCGGCTCCACCGCGATCCTGTCCGACGCGCTGGAGTCCATCGTCAACGTGGTGGCCGCGGTGTTCGCGATCGGGGCGCTGATCTTCGCGGGCCGGCCCGCGGACCGCAACCATCCCTACGGTCACGGCAAGATGGAGTTCCTCAGCGCGGCCTTCGAGGGCGGGCTCATCGCCTTCGCGGCGCTCGTCATCCTCTACGAGGTGGTCCAGAGCCTGACCCACGGGGTGGAGCTACGGTCGCTCGACCTGGGCCTGGCCATCGTGCTCGTGGCGGGGCTGGTCAACCTGGTGCTCGGCTACTACCTCATCCGCGCCGGCCGCCACTACGACTCGCTGACCTTGATCGCGGACGGCCGGCACGTGCTGGCCGACTTCTACACCAGCGCGGGCATCGTGATCGGCCTGCTGCTGGTCCGGATCACCGGGATCATGCTGCTCGATCCGGTGGTGGCGGCGGTGGTGGCGCTCAACCTCATGTGGACGGGGGTGCGCCTGATCCGCCAGGCCGCCGCCGGACTCCTCGACGAGGAAGACCCGGCCCTCCTGGATCGTCTCCTGACCGTGCTGCAGCCCCACCTGGGCCAGGGCGTGATCCGCGTTCATCATCTGCGCGCGATCCGCTCCGGGCGCTTCCACCACGTGGACGCCCACCTGGTCGTGCCCGAGTTCTGGTCGGTGGAGCGCTCGCACGAGCTGGCCGAGGCGCTGGGGGAGCGGGTGATGAAGGACCTGAGCGTGGAGGGCGAGATGACGCTCCACACCGATCCCTGCCATCGCATCTACTGCCGGATGTGCGATCTCGACGACTGCCCGATTCGCCGCGAGGACTTCGCCGGCCGCCCGCGGCTGACTGTGGACGAGGCGGTTCAACCCGACATGCCCCGCGGGAGACCATGAGCGACGAGCTGCTGGAGCGGGTGCGCACCCGCGCGCGCGACAATTCCTTCTGGCGCTATCTGGGGGTGGAGGTGGAAGCGGCGAGCGAAGGCAAGGTGCGCCTGCGGGTGCCGGTGCGTGATGAGCTGCGCAACGCCCTCGGTGCGCCGGTGCACGGCGGCGTCTACGCCGCGCTGACCGACATGGCGGTGGGCGGCGCGCTCGCGACGATGCACGAGGCCTCCGCGGGCGGGGTGGGGCAGGCCACGCTGGACATGAACGTGAGCTTCATCGGCGCCAGCACGGGCGACGTCTTCGCGGAGGGCCGGATCCTGCGACGGGGCCGTACCATCGCGTTCGGCGAGGCGACCATCACCGACGCGGCGGGCAAGCTCGTGGCCGTCGGCCGCGCCACCTACATGATCGTCGCGAAGTAGGGGCCTACGTGAGCAGGCGCGCCATCACCGCGTCGAGCTGGCTGCGCCGCCAGCCGTAGGCGGTGAGCGCGGCCACGCCGGGGGCGAGGAACTCGGCGTCCCACGGATCGCGCATCAGGACCACGCCCAGCTTCCGCGCGCCGGCCTGCACCGCGTCCAGCAGCGCCCGGTTCGACTTGTAGAGGTGCGCGTCGTAGAGGAAGAGCACGGTGGCGTCCGCGGCCGCGGCGGCGCTCCGCGCGCGCTCGATCTCCTCGGCGGTCGGCTCCACTCCCACCACCAGCGGCTCCGGCTGGACGCCGTGCGGCGCCATCGCCTCGCGCAGGTAGCGCGGCTCGTCCTGCATCACCGGCTCGATCGTGATGCGGTCGGCGAGCGAGGACAGGCGCGGGAAGATGGCGAGCACGCGCCCGTTGAGCGCGGGCCGCCATCCGGCGTCCGGCGCCGCCACCACCGTGACCGCGCGCGCGGCCATCGCGCGGGCCAGCGGGTCCCCGTCGGCTTCCGCGCGGGGCGGCCCGCCGGTGACGCGCTCCGGCCGCCTCGCGTCGAGCGCGTCGAGCCGCGCCATGCTCTTCTCGAGCTCGCGGACCGGCAGCGTCTTGTCGCGGTACGCCGCGACCACCGCCTCGTAGGCCGCGCGCTGGGCGGGCGCGGTGTGGCAGACCAGGAGGAGATCGTGGCCGGCCGCGGCGGTGCGCACGGTGGCCTCGCCGATCGGGCAGAGCGCGCCGATCGCGCCCATTTCCAGATCGTCCGACACGATGACGCCGCGGTAACCGACCTGGCCGCGCAGGTAGTCCTCCACGATCAGCTTCGAGAAGGTGGCCGGCATCGCGGGGGCCGGATCGAGGTTCGGGTAGAGCGGATGCGAGGTCATGATGCAGTCCACCCCCGCCTCCATCGCGGCCATGAACGGGGGCAGGTGGAGCGCGTGCATGTCGCCCCAGTCGGAGTCGATCACGGGCAGGCCCAGGTGCGCGTCCACCGGCGCGTGCCCCTTGCCGGGGAAGTGCTTGGCGCAGGCCGAGATGCCGCCCGCCTGCATGCCGCGAATGCGCGCGGCGCCCAGGCGAGACACCAGCGCCGGGTCCTTGCCGTAGGAGCGGATGCCGATGTTCGGGCTGTAGCGCTCGGTGAGCACGTCGAGGCACGGGCCGAAGTTGACGTCCACCCCGAGCCGCCGGAGCTCGCGCCCCTCGATCAGCCCCTGGCGCGCCACCATCGTCTCGTCGCCCGCGGTGCCCGCGGTCAGGTTGTCCGGGAAGATGGTGACACCCTTGTTCAGCATGATGATGCGGCCGCCCTCGTGATCGGTGGTGATCAGGAGCCGGCGGCCGAGCCCCTCCTCGAGCCGCGCGATGAAGCGCAGGAAGCGCTCGGGCGTCTCGAAGTTGCGCCGGTAGAGCATCAGCCCGCCCGCGTGGATGTCGCGCAGCAGGCGCAGGTCGTCGTCGGTCGCATCGGGGCCGGGCAGCCCCACGATCATCTGGCGGCCGACCATGGATTCGAGGGTACCGGGGGATTCGATGTTCATGCGCTCCTCCTGCGCCGGATGCGCGCGGTGGCCAGGCCCACCGCGATGAGTCCGGCGCCACAGATCAGCAGCATCACCCGCGTGGCGCCCGCGTCCACGAGCGGCCCCATCGCCGCGGTACCGGCCGCCGCGCCCGCGCTGAGGCTGGCCGGGAACAGCGAGAAGGCTTTGCCGCGCGCGGCTCGGCTGATCTCGGTGGCGTACACCTGGAGCGTGGTGTGCAGGCCGACGAAGCCCCAGCCGAGCAGGAGCATCGCGGCCGCGAAGAGAGGCCAGCCGCCCGCAGGGATCAGCAAGAGCAGGAGCGCGACGCCCATCAGCGCCCCGCCCCAGCCGGCCAGCCCGCGCTCGGACACGCGGCGCCGCAGCGGCGCCATCAGGGCCCCGCCGGCCATGGTCCCCACGCCGAAGAGGGCCAGCAGCAGGCCCACCTTCAGCTGGTTGATCTCGTAGCGGGTGAATGCGTAGGCGCCGAGGTAGCTCACCGCGCCCGAGAGCAGGAAGCTCTCCGCGAAGATCCCGGCATAGACCCGGCGTGCGAAGGGATCGCAGAGGAAATCGGCATAGCTCGCCGCCGGCTCCTCGGTCCCCGCGCTTGGCGGCGGCCCCGGGTCGACCCGCCAGAGCAGGGCGGCCGGCACCAGGGCGAGCAGGGCGTAGCCGATGAGCATGGCGCGCCAGGAGACGAAGTACGCCACCGTCCCGCCGATCGCGGCCGAGAAGGCGAGGCCGGCCGAGGTGACCACCGAGAAGCGGGTCACCATCGCGTGCCGCCGGGCATAGTCGACCGTGTCGCCGATGTGGACCAGGGTCAGCGGGATGACCGAGCCCGCGAAGACTCCCGCGAGCAGGCGCGCGGCGACGAACTGCCCGGTGGTGGCGCACAGGGCGGAGAGCGCCGTGCACGCGCCGAAGCCGAGGGCGGCCAGGCGCACGACCGCGACCCGCCCGTGGCGATCGGAGAGCGGGCCGTAGACGAACTGGCCGGCGCCGTACGCGAAGGCGTAAGCGGTCATCGCCAGCCCGATGGCGCCCGGGGTGGCGCGCAGCGAGTCTGCGATGGACGGCATGACCGGGCCGATGATGCGAAGGTCCACCGAGACCAGGAACCCCAGGAAGAAGAGCAGCCCGAGCGCATTCATCCGGCCCCGAGCGTGATCGGGCCCCTCATTTATAGAGCAGGTACGGCCGCCGGGCCCGCGCGAACGCGGCGAGCTCCGGCCGCCATGAGGCCTGAAGGCGCGACAGCGGTGTGCCGGCCTCGATGGCCCGGCGGATCCGGTCGGTGCCCGCGATGAGATCGATGGGCTGCTTGTTCCACTGGTACTCGTAGGGCGGTCGCTTCCAGCGGAAGCCGCGCGGGGCCTGCCGGCGCGCCTCCGCGATGAGGGCCACGTAGGCCGCGTAGGAGCGAAAGCGGTCCCAGTCGGTCACGTGCACCTGCACACCATGGCAGGCGCGTCGCGCCCACTTCTGGAACATCGGCTCGAAGGTGATGGGGCGGAACCGCACCCCGGGCAGGCCGCGACGCTCGAGCGCGGCGGCCAGCTTTGGCCCATCCAGGTACGGCGCGCCCACCCCCTCGAAGGGCCGCGTGGTGCCGCGCGCCTCCGAGAGGTTGGTGCCCTCGAGCAGGCAGCCGCCCGGATAGACGCGCGCGGTGTCCGGCGTCGGCATGTTGGGCGAGGGGGCCACCCACGGCAGCTCGGTGTCCTCCCACAGCATCTCGCGGCGCCAGCCGGCCATCGGCACCACCGTGAGGTCGCAGCCGAGCGCCTGCGTCTCGTTGTGGTAGGCGGCCAGCTCCGCGATCGTCAGGCCGTGGCGGATCGGCAGCGGGTACAGGCCGACGAACGAGGCGAAGCGCGGATCGGCGTCGTTGCCCTCGAGCTGCTCGCCGCCCAGCGGGTTCGGCCGGTCGAGCACGATCACCGGCTTGCCCTCCCGCGCACACACCTGCATGGTCAGCACGGTGGTCCACGCGTAGGTGTAGTAGCGGGCGCCCACGTCCTGCAGGTCCACCACCAGGACGTCGATGCCGCGCAGCGTGGCGGGAGTCGGCGCGAGGCGCCGATTGCCGTAGAGGCTGTACACCGGCACCCGGCGCCTGCGGTCGTACTCGGCGCCGACGTGCACATGGTCCTGCACGACGCCGCCGAGGCCGTGCTCCGGCCCGAACAGCGCGGTCAGACGCACCCGCCGCATCTTCCGGATCACGTCGGCAGCGTGGGTGAGATCGCGCGCCACCGACGCGGGGTGGGCGAGCAGCCCCACCCGCTTTCCCGCGAGCAGGGAGCCCAGACGCCCGGCCAGCACCTCGAGGCCGGGGCGGACGCCCATCACGCGTGCGCCGGCAGCTCGATCACGCCGCCGCCGACCACCGACAGCTCGCCGTCCTGGTTGTGGGCCGACTGCTCGATCTCGACGAGATGGCGCCCGTCCTCGACGCGCTTGCCGGTGAC